>Ga0209780_1000032_pt1 | contig 72707 bp, 59 predicted proteins | sample WorMetexBAHAMAS2_FD_187384 | JGI IMG/M metagenome (GOLD analysis project Ga0209780, IMG submission 187384) | Marine gutless worms symbiont microbial communities from Max Planck institute for Marine Microbiology, Germany - Inanidrilus exumae... | ecosystem: Host-associated > Annelida > Digestive...
ACCATTTAGTCCGCTTCATCCGTAGCGATCGAAAACTCAGTGTTTTCGGAGAGACTTTTTTACTCGCTCCCGAGCTACAGTACGAGTATGTGGTGGCTACTGTCGATGTCAAAGAACAGAAACTCAATATCTTCCTGGGCAATGACCAGGTTGATGGTTTCGATTATAAATTACGATGACTGTTATCGATGTCGTGGCACAAGATAGTGTTATCGATGTGCTGGCACTCATCACTTACCGGCTAACTGATCACCACCTGGTTCTTGACGAAGGCCAGCGACATGGTCGAGCAGGTAACTGGAAAATTGTATGATCATGGACACCGCGTAGACGGCTAAAAATCCAACCATCAGGTACTTCACATACAATCCATAACCGGATTGCGAAACTTCGAAACTGAATAGCGGACTGTTGATACTGCTCGTTTTATCCCACATACCGGTCATCAGGATAATCCACCCCAAAGGCAAGCCCAGCAGCAATGTACCGACGGTATTGGTCCATGCCCTTCTGCGCTTGCTGAAACGCGAATAAAGCACATCGACCCGAACATGGCCTTCATGAACCAGGGTGTAGGCGCTGGCAAACAAAAATAACGCCGCATACCAGAAACGGACGAGGTCCCCCATGAAAGGCTGTTCGTAGGAAAAAACAAATCGGGAAATAACGATCTGGAACTCTGCCAGTACCACCAGAAAGGCCAGCCAGGTAAATCCCAGGGATCTATTGATAAGAGCGATAACCAGCGACAGCAGGATCAATGGATAGTGCACATACATGCCGCGGTATCGAGGGCGTCCGAGGGCTTGGGATAGCTCATCACCAACGAGAGGTGCCAGAAGGTTCTCCACCCTGAGAAAAGAAATGATGATATCGACAAAGCCGATAATCAGTACGATCCAGAAGGCCGCCCGAATGATATAGGCGGCAAACCCGTTGAGCAAATCAGCATCCGAGCGCAGGGGCCGTTTGCGAGTGCACCCCACATAAAGGCCCGCCAGCCCTACCGCTCCCAGATAACTCAGAAGCTGAAGCCACCCCTTGGTCACCTGGGCATCCTCGAGAGGGGTGCGTAAGGCTTCCAGGCCAAACCATCCATGGTGTGCAAACAAAGCCGGCAATCCAGGCCATTGCCGTCCGAAATTCAGATAGTTGTTGATCAGAAACAGCAGCATCACCGCGACGATCGATACGGCGAATGTCCGTATCAGTAAAATGATGCCGTTACTGCCCGAAGCATCGTTCTCTATCGCGGTGTCTGACGAATCATTTGGTTCGATGGTGTCTGATGTGCTCATAAGTTGCGGGTTCTTAATGAATGGGGTCGTTGATAGTTCGTGCTTGTTCGGTAATGCGCAGCCGAACAATTACATTGGAATTCGAAACGTCCCATAAAAATAAGAAATATGGTACCCCGAAGGGTACCATATTTCAACGGGAGACGTGTCCGTATCGACTAGAGGCCCAGTACACTGTTACGCTTGTTCAGGTAGGCCTGATCGGAGATCTTCATCCAGCTTCCAAGCTCTTTGCGCGCTTTTTCAAAACTGTCATGGATTCTGGTTGCCAATTTACTATGTTTTTTTGTCTCTTCAAATACTTCGGCGGACGCTTCACCAAACGCCTCGTAGACATCATCGTTGAATTCCCGCAGTTTTACGCCCTGCTCTTTGATCAGTTTGGCAAGGGCTTCTCCATTTTTTGCATTGAATTCAGCCATCATGACATCATTTTCCATGGATGCGGCGGCATCAATGGTCAATTGGTCTGATTTGGAAAGGCCGTCCCACCACTTTTTATTTAAGCCGAGAGACAGCATCGTGCCCGGCTCGTGCATGCCCGGAAAATAATAATATTTGGCGGCTTCATAGAACTTCATGAATCCATCATTCCAGGGGCCGACCCACTCCGTCGCATCGATGGATCCGGCAATCAGGTTTTCATAGATCTGGCCGCCGGGAAGGGAAACAGGGGAAGCACCGAGTTTGGCCATGACATCACCACCGAGGCCGGGGATACGCATTTTAAGCCCCTTCAGGTCATCAGGGGAGTTGATTTCCTTACGAAACCATCCGCCCATCTGCGAGCCGGTATTGCCGGTCATGAGTCCTTTGACCCCAAATGCGGCGCCCAGTTCATCCCATAATTCCTGGCCGCCGCCGAAACGGATCCAGGAATTCAATTCTGCGTAGGTTAAACCAAAAGGAACCGCTGCAAAATAAGCAAAACCAGGGTGCTTGCCCTTCCAGTAGTATTCGGCGGCATGATACATCTGGGCATTGCCTGAGGCCACCTCATCGAAGGAGTCGAATGCCTTTACCCGTTCACCGGCGGCAAAATAGTTCACTTTCATCCGGCCGTCGGTCATACCGGACAACCGCTTTGCAAAACGCTGCGCCCCTGTACCCAGTCCTGGAAAATCACGAGGCCACGTAGTCACCATTGTAATTTCTATCGTCTTTTGTGCATGTACCGCGGGAGCTCCTGCTATCACGGCTCCGGCAGCGACAGCCCCTGCACCAGCTTTCTTAATGAATTCTCGTCGTTTCATAGTATCCCTCCTTAATAGTTGGTTGATAATTCAATAAACGTCCTGCGCCACTTCAATTACCTAAGGGAACTTTTAAATTGATCCACGTAGACAAATTCCACATCGACTGGAAGTAAAATGATCCATGACACGCCCCTGTCGATTCACTCATTCACCCTGTCGGTTTTTCTGGCTGGGGTCCCTATGACCTGAACGTAAATCCTTCCATAAAATATATCCCGAATGGTCGGGACATCACTGTGAGTTTAGATTCGGTTTCAGGAATCGGGGTCCCGGTTCACTGTTGGTCGGCAGGCACTCAAGGGCATTCTCGCCACGCCGGCAGGTGCGGGATCGATATGTTTTTATAGTCATCCGTTTAATTAAATGACTCTTATACGTTCGGTGCATGGCGACTGTCAACAACAGAATCGAAATTATCGATAATTATCAAACGGATCCGTGTCCACAAGAGTACTCCGGAGCCATGCTCGTGTGCCGGTCCGGAAAACGGCTCAAACCGGGGATTCATGAGTGAACCAGAATAAACGTCCAGTCCTGCACGACATCAGGAATGTCTTGCCCCAACCCTTGCAGATAGGATAGGAGGTGATGTCCCCCATGGTGCATGACATCTTTTCAAGGCAGACGACAGATGACGAAATTCACTTACTGGGCAGACAGCTACCTAGAGAAACGACGGTCCATCCGTGAAGCGATAGAGCTGATACAGCCTGGCCAACGGGTCTTTATCGGGTCTTCGTGTGGGGAACCCCAGGCACTGGTCCGTGAGTTGGCAAACGCCTCGGAGCGGTGTGCCGGCCTGGAGGTGGTCCGCCTGATGGCCCTGGAGAGTACCCCGCTGACGCTCATCGCCAACAAGACCAAAGGGCAGAACCTGAGCATCCGAACATTCTATGCCGGATCCGGGAAACCGAAAAGCATCGCCCGGAACAAACGGTTTATCACCCCTCTAAATCTTTCAGCGGTCCCGGGGCTATTCAGAAGCCGCCTGCTCCCCTTGCACGTTGCCCTGATTCAGGTGTCCCCCCCGGACGACTTCGGGTGGATGAGCCTCGGCGTGTCAGTGGATATCACCCTGGCGGCCGCCCAGTCCGCCGATCTGGTGATTGCCCAGGTCAATCCGAAAATGCCCAGGGTTCTGGGACGGAGCGTCATTCATGTCAACGAAGTGGATATTATCGTCGAGCAGGAAGAACCGCTGATTACCGCCAGGGCAATACCGGAGTCCGAATCGGCCAACAAGATTGCCGGGCACATCAAGCGGTTTATCGAAGACGGCTCCACCCTCCAGATCAGCCTGGGGACCAGCCCCCAGGCGGTGCTTCTGGCCCTGTCGGAGGCAAACGACCTGGGGATACACACCCAGTATATCACCGATGAAATTATGCACCTGGTCTCCCGCGGTGTCATTACCAATCGGAAAAAAGGGTTCAACACGGGCAAATTGATCGCCAGCAGCGCCATCGGATCCGAAGAGCTATACGAATTTTTGAACGACAACCCCGGGATTGAATTTCACCCGTCGGGTTATGTTAACAATCCCAGCATCATATCCCGTCATCACAAAATGGTTTCCATCAATGTGGCCATGGAGGTGGACCTCACCGGCCAGGCCGCTGCCGATGCCCTACCGATAAATCTGTACACCGGGGCTTCGGGTATGCTCGACTTTGTCCGGGGTGCGTCCCAGGCCGAAGGGGGAAAAGCCATCCTCCTGCTGACCGCCACATCCAGAGATGGGAAACGCAGTCATGTCGTAACGTCTCTTGGCGACACCGCAGTGGTCATTCCCCGAAGCGATGTCCAATATGTGGTGACCGAATTCGGGGCCGTGAACCTGTTCGGGAAAAGCCTCCAGGAGCGTGCCCTGGCCATGGTCAGCATTGCGCATCCCGATTTCCGTGAACAGCTTTTCAAAGAAGCCCAGACCATGGGACTGCTGGGAACAGAGCGCCGACTCAAAGAGGCCATCCTGGGGATATACCCCGCCAGCCTGGAAGAGACCGTGACCATCGGCAATGACAACATCACGGTTCGACCGGCCAAACCGGTGGACGAACGACGCATCCAGGAGCATTTCTACAGTCTGGGAAAAGACGATGTAATTGCCAGATTCTTCCACGAGAAGACCCGATTCGTTCGGGACGAGGCCGAAGGACTCTCCCAGATCGATTATCGCAAAAATCTGACCCTGCTCGCTCTGATCGGCGAATTCGGTTTCAGCCGGGCGGTCGGCGTGGGTGAATACCTGCTTGACGAGTCCACCAATATGGCCGAGGTGGCGTTCTCCATCAGTCCGGATTTTCAACAGAAAGGACTCGGCGCGCGCCTCATGGGCAAGCTGGCTGAAGCCGCCCTGAACAACGGTATTGCCGGGCTCCTGGCCTATACGGCAGAAACCAATGAAGGGATGATTAAACTGTTTCATACCCTGCCATATGTCGTACGAACTGAAATGGACGATGAAATTCTCGTGTTGACCTGTCGGTTTGATGAAATCGATCGTCGAAAGGAAATGCCCCATGGCCAAACATAACGTGACGTTTCAACCCCATGGCAACACTATCCCGGTAGAAGATGGCGAAATCCTTATCCGGGCCGCCATGGAGGCCGGCGTCCATATCAATGCATCCTGCGGTGGTGAAGGTGTGTGCGGCAAATGCCGGGTGCTCATCGAGGAGGGAGAAATCGAAGGCGGCGTCACTGAAAAACTGGATGATGCCGATTTGGCCAAAGGATATCGCCTGGCGTGTCAGAGCCGCATCCGAAGCGACCTTCAGGTGAGAATACCGATTGAGTCGGCCATCGATACAAGCGCCCTGAAGGTCCGTGCGGGCCCGCGGCGAACGGCCCGCATTCTTCAGGTTGATTTTGATTCACTCAAGGAGCAGGGGCTGTTCCTCCCTCCAGTTGAAAAGCGATATCTTGAGCTGCCCGAGCCGAATGCCCAGGACCGGCTGCCGGACGTGACTCGGCTTGTCAGCTTTCTCAAGGTGCATCACGATGAGCACCGACTCGTGGTCCAACTTCCGGCCATGCGCAAGCTACCGGATATCCTAAGGGATAGTGGGTTCAAGGTCACTGCCACCTTGGCCCGCCCGGTTCAGCCGGGCCGGAAAAGCCACATTATCAACATCGAGTCCGGCGACACCACGGCCCGAAATTTTGCCGTGGCCATGGACATCGGAACGACCACCGTCTACGGGCAGCTCATCAACCTGAATACCGGTGACATTATGGCCGAGCATGCCGAATTCAACGGCCAGATAAGCTACGGGGAAGATGTCATCAGTCGGATCGTATTCGCTGAAAAGCCGGACGGCCTGGAGCGACTTCAGGAGGTCGTCATCGGCACCATCAACAAGATCATCCGACGAATTGTCAAGCGCTCCAAAGTCGATACAGACGAAATATCGTCCATCACCCTTGCGGGCAACACAACCATGACCCAGTTGCTCCTGAAGATTAATCCCCGATACATCCGGCGATCCCCCTACGTGCCGGTCTCCACCCTGTTTGCACCGATTCCGGCGGTGAGTCTGGGAATCAATCTGGCCGATCATGCGACGGCCCTGGTGTATCCAGCAGTATCAAGCTATGTGGGCGGGGATATCGTTGCCGGCATCATGGGCGCCGGCATTTACCGCACCGAAAAGATTACCCTCTATATGGACATCGGCACCAACGCCGAGGTGGTGATCGGCAACAGGGACTGGCTTGCCTGTGCCGCCTGTTCTGCGGGGCCGGCCTTTGAAGGCGGCGGCATAAAGTTCGGCATGCGTGCGGCAAAAGGGGCCATCGAAGATTTTTCCCTGGATCCGGTCACTTTCGAACCCATGAACCTGACCATCGGAAATGTCCGCCCCAAGGGTATCTGCGGATCCGGATTAATCACCATGGTCGCCACCATGTTTGAATCCGGTCTGCTCGACAGCCAGGGAAAATTCCAACAGGATCTGACCACACCTCGCCTCCGGAAAACCGATGGCGTTATCGAGTATGTTCTGGCATGGGCGGCCGATACCCAGATCGACCGGGATATTACCTTGTCTGAAATCGATATCGACAATCTGATCCGGGCCAAGGGGGCGATATACAGTGGATGCCAGACCCTTCTGGAAGAGGTCGGCCTCAGTTTCGACGATGTGGACCAGTTGATCCTCGCCGGCGGGTTCGGCAGCTACGTGGACCTGGAAAACGCCATGACCATCGGTCTGCTCCCCGAAATCGATCCGGACCGAATCACATATATCGGAAACGGCTCCCTGATGGGCGCACGGATGAGTTCTCTGACCAACCGGATCCGGCGCGACGTGGTCGATGTCACTAAAAAAATGACCAATTTCGAGCTTTCCGAAACCCCGTCCTACATGGACCATTACGTGGCGGCGCTGTTTTTGCCCCACACCGATATCGACCGGTTCCCCGAACTCAAAGCCCGCCTGGCGGACCGCAGGGAATCCGCCTCCTGATCGGAGGCGGACGCTCTGTTTTCAAAAGTCGACCCCGAATTTTCTCAGAATCCCCCCCACAACATTCGGAATAACCCTCGACATTCTACCACTACATATTGCGGGAGCTGGTGGAGCCGTCTTCTTTTGTGAGATTATGCTCATAATAATTCTTGACAATCTATTGACAAACCTCGAGGTTCCATATAGGAAACCCATTTTGGTAAGCGATACAGTTGCTTGAGAATATCTGGCGGCGTATCGCCGACCGGAAATCCCGACCTTCTCAAAAATGACTATGATAATCATTTCTATTTCTCAGCATCTACACATGACACCCGTCGGTGTCGATGAATCCATATATAAAAATCTCTATAGAAAGGGGGGCTGCTGATCGATTAGGCGGCACCAGCGCCGCCGTGTGTTGTTCTATCTCATCACAACTCACCTCAATTGCTAACCGGTATTTGAGAAGGAGGGAAAATTGGGCTTTGACTTTTACAAGGAATCTTATACCGGCGGTATCAAGGAAATCGCCATAGGCAGCGGCGATAAGGCCGTCACCGTCGGAGGGGAGACCGGTTATCCGTTCTACCTGTTTGAAGGCGACATGCCCCACAAACCGAAAGTCGCCATGGAAGTTTGGGACATGGAACCCGAGGACTGGCCGGAAGCCGCTCTCGAACCATTCAAGGACGTTATATCCGACCCGGCCGCATGGGCCAAAAAATGCGTTGATGACTACAGCGCGGAAATGATCGTGCTCCAGCTCAAAAGCATCGATCCCAACGGCGCCGACGTCAGCGCCGATGACGCCGCCGCCATCGTTAAAAAGGTCGCCGACGCCATCGATGTACCTCTGATCGTCTGGGGTTGCGCCAACATTGAAAAGGACGAAGAGGTCCTCAAAAAGGTGGCCGAAGAGTGCCAGGGCCAGAACCTGACTCTCGGTCCGGTGGAAGACAAAAACCACAAGGGCATTGCCGCCAGCGCCATGGGCTTTGGGCATGCCATCATTTCCTCTTCACCCATCGATGTCAACCTGGCCAAACAGGTCAACATCCTTCTGGAAAACTTGGGTATGCCGATGGATCGGGTGATTATAGATCCGACCACCGGTGGACTGGGATACGGCATGGAATATTCGTACTCGGTCATGGAACGGCTCCGCATGGCGGGCTTGACTCAGGGAGACGACAAACTCCAGTTCCCCATCATCAACAATCTGGCCAACGAGGTCTGGAAGTGCAAGGAGGCCAAGCAGCCGGTGGACGAAGCCCCGACCCTGGGTGACCCGGAACGCCGCGGCATCATGATGGAAGCCATCGGTGCGGTCAGCTATCTCATGGCCGGCGGAAATATCCTGATCATGCGCCATCCGGAAGCCATTCGGATGGTCAAGTCGTTCATCGATTTGGCGGCCGATGGCGGATCCGCACAGGATATCGAGTCCGTGCAGAAAGCACTGGCTGAAGCCGATGTGGATCTGGCGGCCCTTTCACCGGAGCCGGACCTGAGCCTGGAAGAGGCCAAAGCGGCACCGGCCAAGCCGGCGGCGGAAAAGAAGGAAGCGCCTGCGAAACCGGCGGCCGAAGCCAAGCCTGCCGCAGCGCCGGCACCGGAAAAGAAGGTCGAGGCCAAACCTGCGGAAGCCGCAGCTCCGGCGGCACCGGCCGAACCGGTTGTCGACGAGAAGGCCGACGCCGAGGCCAAAGCCAAAGCCGAGGCAGACGCCAAGGCCAAAGCGGAAGCCGACGCCAAGGCCAAAGCCGAAGCCGAAGCCAAAGCTAAGGCAGATGATGAAGCCAAAGCCAAAGCCGACGCTGAAGCCAAAACCAAGGCAGAGGCCGAAGCCGCCAAAAAGGCGGAGGCCGATGCCGCCGCCAAGCGCGAGGCCGATGAAGACGCCATCCGCCAGAAACGGGCGGCCGAACGGGAAAAACGCGCCGCCAAGGCCAAACCCAAGGGAAAGAAGAAGGCTGTCCCGATGACGCCGGTGGAGGAGCCGGCAACGGATTTGGAGAAAATGCTCGATCGCATCGACCGGATTCACAAGCGGAAATAATCGGTAAACGGGCTTCAATTAATTAAATATATGAGGAGGAGGAACCTCTGATGCCAGACGTGAAAAAAGTAACCAAAAAGGCCCCGAAAGTGGCCGATCCAATTGCGGCATCCATTGATGTTGCGACCCAAGAAATGCTTAAACGCGCCCAGGAACTCGGCATCGACACGGTGTTCGACCGGGCCGTCACCATGAAACCCTGCAACATCGGTATGCAGGGCACCTGTTGTAAAAACTGCGCCATGGGCCCCTGTCGCCTGCCCCTGCCGAAAGCCGGTATCGAAGGCGAAGACACTCGTAAAGGCCTGTGCGGTGCCACTGCCAACACCATTGCCGCGCGGAACTTTGCCAGAATGGTCGCCGCCGGCGCAGCCGCCCACTCCGATCACGGCCGCAGCGTGGCCGAGGTCTTCCTGGCGGCCGCCCGGAAGGAGACCGAAGACTACAAGATCAAAGATCCGGTCAAGCTGATATCCATCGCGCCCCATCTCGGTGTGGCCACCAAAGTGGAGGTGGACGGCGAGGAGGTGGACCGGAATATCGACGAGATCGCCGTTGAAGTCGCCGAAAAAGCCCTGGACGAATGGGGCAAGGCCGAAGGTACCCTGGACTACCTGAAACGGGCACCCGAGCCGCTCCAGGAAAAGTGGAAGAAAGCCGGTGTCATGCCCCGGAACATCGACCGGGAAGTGGTCGAAATCATGCACCGCACCCACATGGGCGTGGACCAGGACTACAAAAACATCGTTAAGCAGTGTACCCGGTGCTCCCTGGCCGACGGCTGGGGCGGCAGTATGCTGGCCACCGACCTTCAGGACGTGCTCTTCGGCACACCGTCACCCCTGCAGTCTGAAGCCAACCTCGGAGTCATGAAAGAGGATCATGTCAACATCATCGTCCACGGCCACGAGCCGGTGCTGTCGGAGATGATCGTGGCCGCGTCCCAGTCCGAGGAGATGCTCGACTACGCCAAGGAAAAGGGCGCCAAGGGGATCCAGCTCGGCGGCATCTGCTGCACGGCCAACGAAATCCTCCAGCGCCACGGCGTACCGCCGGCAGGCACCTTTCTCCAGCAGGAACTGGCGATCGTCACCGGCGCCTGTGACGCCATGGTCGTCGATATCCAGTGCGTGTTCCAGAACCTGGCCAACGTGGCCAAGTGCTTCCACACCAAGCTGATCACCACCCACCCCATCGCCAAGATGGAGCAGAACAACGTGATGCACATCGAGTTCGACGAACACCATGCCATGGAAGATGCCACCCGCATCGTCAAAATGGCCATCGACAACTTCGAAAACCGGGGCAGCGAAGTCATGATCCCATCCCAGAAGGCCACCCAGATCGCCGGTTTCAGCGTGGAATCGATCGAGTATCACCTGGGCGGCACGTTCCGCGGGACCTTCTACACCTTGAACGACAACCTTATCAACGGCCGGATCCGAGGTGTGGCCGGCGTGGTGGGTTGCAACAACGCCCGGACCCGGCACAACGAAGCCCACATCACCATCGTCAAGGAGTTGATTAAAAATGACGTGCTGGTGCTGACCACGGGCTGCAACGGCATCGCCTGCGCCATGGAAGGCCTGCTCACACCGGAAACCGCCGGTGTGTTCTGCGGTCCGGGGCTCAAGGAAGTCTGCGAAACCGTCGGTATTCCACCGGTGCTCCACCTTGGATCCTGCGTGGACAACAGCCGGATCCTTCTAGCGGCTACGGAAGTCGTCAATGCCGGCGGTCTCGGCAAGGATCTCTGTGATCTGCCGGCGGCCGGCAGCGCCCCCGAGTGGATGAGCGAAAAGGCCATCAGCATCGGCCAGTACTTTGTTTCCTCCGGTGTCTACACGGTCTTCGGGTATCACTTCCCGACCACCGGCGCACCGGTCTTCCAGGACTACCTGTTCAACGATATGGAAAAGCTCTACGGCGGCAAATGGGACTTCGAAGCCGACCCGATCAAACATGCCCACATGATGATCGCCCACATCGACAAGAAACGGAAAGAGCTGGGGATCGACAAGGCCCGCGACCGGGTCCTCATGAGCATGGAAGACCGGCAGAAGATCGAAGCCTAACAGCCGGAGCGATTTTCTGAAGCCAATGGAAATAACATGAAACATCTCCAAAGAAGGAGGAACGTATGTCAAGGTTAGTTGCATTTGCCGCCATTCAGGGTGGTTACAACATCGTTTCCAAGGTTGAAGGCAAGTACCAAAAAGCCCTCCAGACCTTTGATGCCGATACCAAGGTCGGTTTTCCGAACACGGCCTACTATCTGCCGGTCATCTATTCCCTGACCGGGTTAAAAGTGGAAACCCTCGAAGACATCAAAAAACCCCTGGACTTTGCCCGGGGCCTGCTGCCGCCCCATGTCAAGGGCGCCAATCACCTGCCGTACCTAGGGCCCCTTCTGGACGCGGGCATGGCCGCGCTGTTCGCCTTTGAAATCGAAGAGGCCTTAAAATACCTCAACGAGCCGGATTTCTACCTGCACTCCGAAGACATTGATGAAGATGCCGGAAAGATCTGGCTGGGTGCCGCCGACGACACCGTTTTCCGTAAACGGGGCGTGGAGTTCGTGGACGGTTCGGCACCGGGATTTGCGGCCATCGTCGGCTCCGCGCCGACCCCGGAAATCGCCAAGGAGATCGTCGAGGAATACCAACGACGGAGTCTGTATATCTTCCTGGCCGCCAACCAAAACGGCACCACCGTGTCGGAGCAGCTCCTGGAAGCCGGCGTGCAGATCGGCTGGAACACCCGGATCGTGCCTTTCGGCCCGGAAATCTCCTCGGCCATCTTTGCGCTGGGATTTGCCAACCGTGCCGCCATGGCCTTCGGCGGCGTCCAACCCGGCGACTACAAGAGCATGCTGCTCTATAACAAGGACCGGATCTTTGCCTTTGTCAACGCCCTTGGCGATGTCAACGCCGAGTGGGCCGCAGCGGCGGCCGGAGCGGTCAACTGGGGTTTTCCGACCATTGCCGACACTGACATCCCCGAGATTCTGCCCACCGGTATCTGCACCTACGAGCATGTGGTCGCCAATGTGGCCCACGATGACATGGTCCAGAAATCGGTGGAAATCCGGGGTCTCAAGACCCAGGTGTCCACCATCGAAATCCCCTGCGCCTTTGGTCCGGCTTACGAAGGTGAGCGGGTCCGGGGCGGTGATCTCTACGCCCAGATGGGCGGCGGGAAAACCCAGGCCACGGAGCTGGTGAAAATGGCCGAGATGAACGACATCGAAGACGCCAACGTCATGATTGACGGCCCGGACATCACCGATGTCAAAGAGGGCGAGACCCTGCCCCTGGGCATTTTCGTACAGGTGGCCGGCCGCGAAATGCAGCCGGACTTCGAGCCGATTCTCGAACGCCAGATCCACCACCTGATCAACTACATCCAGGGCGTCATGCACATCGGCCAGCGGGACATCGCCTGGATCCGCGTGGGCAAAGCCGCCATCGACAAGGGTTTTACCCTGAAAGACATCGGTGTCGTCCTGCACGCCAAATTCCACCAGGACTTCGGCAAAATCCTCGACAAGGTCCAGGTCACCCTGATCACCGACAAGAAGAAGGTGGACGAGCTGACCAAGACCGCCCGGGCCGAGTACAAGATGCGGGACGAGCGGGTCGAGAACATGACCGACGAGGATGTGGAGATTTACTACTCCTGCACCCTCTGCCAGTCCTTTGCCCCCAGCCACGTCTGCACGGTCAGCCCGGAACGGACCGGTCTGTGCGGCGCTTACAACTGGATGGACTGCAAGGCGTCCTACGAGATCAACCCCACCGGCCCCAACCAGCCCATCGAAAAGGGCGAGGTCATCGATCCGGTGCTGGGCCAGTGGAAGGGCGTCAACGAGTTCGTCTACAAGGCCTCCCGGGGCAACGTGACCCACTACAACTTCTATTCCATGGTCAACGATCCCATGACCACCTGCGGCTGCTGCGAGTGCATCGCGGCCATGCTGCCGTCCTGCAACGGCGTCATGACGGTCAACCGGGACTACATGGGAGAGACCCCCTGCGGGATGAAGTTCACCACCCTGGCCGGTGTCATGGGTGGCGGGGCGTCTTCACCGGGGTTTGTGGGGCATTCCAAGTTCAACATCACCCAGCGCAAGTTCATCAAGGGTGACGGCGGACTGCTCCGGATGGTGTGGATGCCGAAAATCCTGAAGGAAGAAATTCGCGAACGTCTGCTCAAGGTCGGCGAAGAACTCGGTTGCCCAGATCTCATTGATCGGATCGCGGACGAAACCGTCGGGATTACCGAAGAAGAAATCCTGCCCTTCCTGCAGGAGAAGGACCATCCGGCACTGAAGATGGATCCGCTTATCGGTTAATCGTCGATCCCCCTGCAGGGTGCGGCCGGAGACACCGCACCCTGCAGGTTCCATCAATCGATAATCCAGTGATGTGCTGATAACGATAAGGAGAGAAATATGGCATTAACCGGTATTCAGATTTTCAAACTCCTGCCAAAAACCAACTGCAAAGAGTGCGGGGTGCCCACGTGCCTGGCCTTTGCCATGAACCTGGCTTCCGGAAAGGCGGAGCTCGATGCCTGCCCGTACGTATCGGATGAGGCCCGGGAACAGCTGGCAGAGGCTTCCGCTCCCCCCATTCGACCGGTGGTCATTGGAAACGGGGTTCGAAAACTCACGGTGGGCGGGGAAACCGTCCAATATCGTCATGAGAAAACATTCTTCAATCCGACGGGGCTGGCTGCCCTGGTCACGTCCGACATTTCGGAGGCCGACCTGGCGGCTAAGCTCACTGCCTGGAATGCCTTCCAGTTCGAGCGGGTCGGTTTGAATCTCTGCCCCGAGATGATCGCACTGAAAGACGCAGGCGATGCGGATGCGTTTGCCGCACGGGCCAAACAGATCGCGGAAACCTCGGAATTCGGACTCATCCTGATGTCCGATGACGGTGGTGCCATGGCCGCGGCCGTGGAGAACACCAAGTTCAAACGGCCCCTGCTGTATGCCGCCACCGAAGCCAACGTGGACGCCTGCGGCCAGATGGCCAAGGACAATGACCTGCCCCTGGCGGTCAAAGCCGATTCCGTGGAAGGGCTGGTGGCCCTGACGGACAAACTCACCGAAATGGGTGTGAAAGACCTGGTCATCGATCCGGGTTCCCGGGAAATCAAACAATCCCTGGAGGACATGGTGGCCATCCGCCGGGCTGCCCTGAAGGACGGCAACCGGGCGGTCGGTTTTCCGACCATTACCTTCCCGTGTGAAATGACCGGAAGCCTCGATATGGAGGCCCTTATAGCCGGCATGTACATTGCCAAATATGGCGGCATCGTGGTACTGTCCGATTTCACCGGCGACACCCTGTTCCCGCTGCTCCTGGAACGGCTCAATATCTATACCGATCCCCAGCGGCCGATGACTGTCACCGAGGGCATCTACGAAATCGGAAATCCGGATGAAAATTCACCGGTTATGGTCACCACGAATTTTGCGTTGACCTACTTCATCGTATCCGGTGAAATCGAAGGCAGCCGGGTCCCGGCATACCTGCTGATCAAGGATGCGGAAGGCTTGTCGGTTATGACCGCCTGGGCCGCCGGAAAATTTGCCGGCGATGATGTCGGCATGTTCGTGAAAAAATGCGGTATCGCCGACAAGATCAAGCACCAGGAGGTCATCATCCCCGGTTACGCAGCGGCCATCGCCGGTGATGTGGAGGAAGAACTTCCGGGCTGGACGATCACCGTCGGTCCTCGTGAAGCCGCCCATATTCCTGGCTTCCTTAGGTCCAGATAACACTCACACAACTGGGTTGGCGGGCCGGCCGGTCTGGCCTGCCCGCCAACCCAGTTCAGTTACACGGCGCCGGAACCGATCCTGCCGATCCCGAATCCGGCATGGGGTCCTGCCCCGACATGAACCATTCGATCCACAAGAAAAAAGGGAGGGTGTATGTTACTGATTGGAGAAAGTTTAAACGTCATCGCCACGAAAATAGGCCGGGCGTTCAAGGAGCGTGACCCCAAGCCGATCCAGGAAGAGGCCCTGTTCCAGAAAGAAAAGGGCATGGATTATATTGATATCAACCTGGGACCGGCAAAGAAAGACGGTCACGAACTGATGCCCTGGGTGGTGGAAACCGTGCAGGAAGTCGTCGACGACGTGCCCCTGTGGCTCGACACGTCCAACATTGATGCCATTGCCGCCGCACTGCCGGTCTGCAAGCTCCCGCCGGTGGTCAACTCGATTATGGCACGGCCGGAACGCTACGAGAAGATGATCCCTTTGGCCGCCGAGCATAACGCGGATTTCGTCGCCCTCATGTGGGGCCCCGAGGGCCTGCCCCGGGACGAGAACGAGCGTGCCGCCCTGGCCGTGGAACTGCTATATGCGGCCAACGAAGCCGGCATCCCCAATGAAAAAATATGGGTGGACGGCATTGTCACACCGGTCAACATCCAGCAACCCCAGCTCATGGCCCTCATGGCGTTCCAGGAAATGCTCCAGGACATCGCCCCGGGTGCCAAGAGCACCTGCGGTTTGTCGAACATTTCCAACGGCCCGCCGGAACACCTGCGGCCCATATTAAACCAGACTTACATGGTCATGCTCCAGAAATACGGGATGTACTCGGTGATCGCCGATCCGCTGGATGAACAGTTGGCCGCCATCGCAAAGGGCCAGCGGCAGGACATCGTCGACCTGATCTACGGGATCATGGACGGCACCGATCCGGATATGGGCAGCCTGTCCAAGGAATTGCAGGACTATGCCAAGACCGTGAACGTCATTCTGGGCAAATCCCTCTATTCGGATTCCTGGCTCGAAGTATAATTTAAAAACTGAAATTGCTGAACCATTAGGAAGGCCCCCCGGTATCGGCGGGGCCTTCGTTTTTTCCGAGCCGGCCATATCTGAGGGGTACGGGCGCCGTCGAAGGCGCTTCGATCCACCTGACTAGGTAAGTAGCGCAGGGGTGAAACTCCCCTGCGCTACTTACCTGTTTCAAAACGCCGGGTGACCGCTGTGGAATCAGCTTGAAAACATAGGGGGCGTTTGTTAGTTTTTAAATGATATCTCTGCATAATATGCCGATTTTAAGCGGATTTTAGACGACGATAAAATGGATCCGGATTTACCGGGAAGGGATTTCCGGGAGAGAGCGATGATCAAGTCCAAAGCACTGGAAGTCAATATTGCCGACTATCATGTCGACGTGGACGTGGATCCCAAATACAGCGTCCTCCAGGAAGCCATGTCCCGGTACTTCGGGATCATGGAGGGGCTTACCGTTTTTTTAAAGGAGCTGTCCCACCCGTACAAGAACTGGCAGTTTATCGTCAAAGAGGCCCGAAACTATTCCCTGAACTATTTCCATCTTCTCAAAACCCATCCAAAAGGCGAAACGGCCGCCGGACTTTTTGTGGACATATACGCCCAGGCCATCAACGCCACCAGCCTGTCCGAAGTCCGGGTGGACGCTGTCGACAACCTGTTGTTGTATTTGCAGCGCATCATCAAGGATGCCGGATCGGAATTTGAGCGGTTTTTCCGGATCCTGGATGACAGTTTTACCCGCATCGTGAATACCCCGGAGCCCACGTTTCTTCTTTTTGTAAAAAGTTACTACCAGCTGCCCGCTCTGGCGGAAGCGTTTCTCGAATCGGTCCCGGACGGGTTTTCCCGATTCGAATCTCTGAACCGGATGTTGATGCGGTATTACCGAACCACTTCAGAGTATTGGAACAGCGAGGACGATCCGTGGGAATGGTTTCGCAAGGAAGCGGCGGATATTGGATCCCCCGAAGACGCCAGCACCCTGTTTGAGCCCATTTCCCATGAGCAGATCCGACAATGGCAGGATCAGCTGGAAAGCGCCGCCAAGGAATATCCGGTCGACAGCCCGGAATTAACCCGGAACCTGATCGATCTGCCCCACTATAACGACATCGTCAACCTATACCGGGAGCTTCCCCAAAAACTGCTGAAGGCCGGCGCCGAGACCGGGGAGGGTAACCAGTGGAAGGTCCTTTTCCTGTTTCACATCATGAACATTTCCGGGCTCTCGCTGATCCATGAAGAGGCCCTCCGGGATATCAATCGAACCCTGACGTGGCTGTTTCAGAACGAAAAGGACTGGAACACCAGTAAACTGCTGGAAAAGACCTTTTCCATCCTCATGGTTCGGACACGGAAGTATCCGACCACCGCATTAAACTGTGTATTGAATATCGGGAAAGGCGTGTACCAGACCGATGAAATCGATCTGATCAATGGATTCATCGACTCGGTGATCGAGCTCGGTTTCCAACACCCCAACGTGGGGGGGGTTGGAGACGACTGGCAGATAAAAGTCAACAATGCCCATTTGTCGAATATCCGAACATGGATGGAGTTGATTGAAATCAATCCCAAATGGTCGACACGGCTGTTGTCAAGCCTCATCATCAACCTTTCGTTAGGCGGCGTTTTCCTCAAAGACACGGACCTGTTTCCAAGGGACATCACCCGTTTTCTGAACAGCGATATCAGCCCCGTCTACAATCTCACAAAACAATTGATGCGACTGTTCCCGGTGTATTTTAACGATATCGGGGCCGAAGGAAAGCTCAGGGATATCTCCACGGAAATCGATGAAATCACCCACCGCAAGGACGTGCTCATCCATTTCCTGCGTAAACAAAGCCATGTGGAAAGCAGCAATCAGGTGTTGGTGTTCATCGAGGCCACCCTGAACTACTGGGCCACCCTCGATAACCGCTGCCTCCGGCCCTATGTCCCGCCCAATATCTACAACCAGATCGGTTGCGACGGCCCACACGTTGACGGCGTCCATCAGGTCATGCAGGCCCTGGCCTGCAGCGGAATGGAGCTTCCGCTGGGATTGCTGAAGAAAACAGAACAGGGTCTTTCGTCTCAACTGACAAGCACGGCCGAGGATCTGGCCCCTGCGGATATCCGGAGGGTCGTTCTGGCCACTGAATTCTACAAGCTGCTCCATCAAAAATATCACATCGGGTTTACAGAAATAACCAACTATATGAGTCAATTAAAGGCGGAAGGCTTCCCCCATCTGGATCGCCTCGAAGAGGCCCTGGCCCAGCCGGATCTGAAAAAAAAGCTGTTCATGCTCCTGGATTTTCTCAACACGCTGAAACACCTGATTCTCTCGCCCGAAGAGTACGAAATCAGGGAAGACATCTATAAAAAGCGTCATTTCACGATAGATATTCCGTCCATGTACGGCAGCTATCACGAGATGAAGTTTGACGCATTGGGCCTGACATTTCGTGTGGAATCCCTGGTCAATGTGCTTTTCGAAGAACTCATCGAAAACATCGATCTGAGTCTGATTACCAAAGCCAGTATTTATCAGATCTATGCCCGGCTACGGCTGTTCGACAAAGCTCTTCGGCTGGACGGGATCACCTCCCTGGAAATCGGGCTCCAACTCGATCTTCTGGCCCATTCCCTGGAGGTCAAAGGATTTACCGTTACCCAGTACCTGGACATCTTCAAAGGATTTGCCGGTGCGGTGCGGAACATCATCAACGATCATTTCAACAACATTCATGAGGAAAATTTAGCCCGGATTCTGGCCCATACGTCGGTGGATCAAATCGAGCCCAAATACCTACCCAAGGATTCCGGCATTGTGGACAGGGAGAAACTCCAGCACCGGGTCTCGGAGATCTTTTTCAGGGATCAGATTGCCATGTCCCTTGGGCTCCAGCAGCTGGATCTATTTCTCAGTAGAATTCTCAAGACCTTGTATCACCAGGCCGCGAAACTGCCTAAAGACAAGCTTCACCGACTCCTTTTATATGATCCCGAGAATACCATGTCGCGTCTCGATGATGCCGGCAGTCGTATGGGTGGGATCATTTACCTGGGCAACAAGGGGCTCAACATTATGCGACTGAAGAACTATGGCATACGGGTCCCGCCGGGTTTTATCATTACCACGGAGGTGTTTCGATTCCTGGACATCATCGAGAGCTATGCGCCGGCCGAACAGCGGTTACAGGAACAGGTGCGCCGACAGATCACCGAAATCGAAACCCGGACCGGGAAAGTTTTCGGCGACCCGGCAAATCCCCTGTTGTTCTCGGTCCGAAGCGGTAGTACCATCTCCCAGCCGGGGATGATGGACACGGTTCTGGATGTCGGCATGAATGAAGAGATCGCCGCCGGTCTTGCGAGCCGATCCGGAAACCCATGGTTTGCCTGGGACAATTATCGCCGGTTCCTCCAGTGCTACGGCATGTCCTTTGGCATGGCGCGGGACGATTTTGATGCCATCATTCACGATTATAAGGTCCGCTGGGGCAAATCGGTTAAGAAGAACTTTACGGGCGATCAGATGCGGGAAGTTGCCCTGGCATATAAAAACCTGGTCAAGAGTGCCGGTCACCGGATCGAAGAAGATCCCTTGGCCCAGCTCCATTTGATTATCCGCAAAGTGTTCGAATCGTGGTACGCTGAGCGGGCCAAAGCCTACCGTAAAATCATGAGCATTTCTGAGGATTGGGGCACGGCGGTGACGATCCAGGCAATGGTTTACGGCAATTTGTCCGAAAACTCGGGGACGGGGGTGGTGTTTACCCACAACCCCAGGTGGTCGGAGGACACGCTGCGCCTGTGGGGTGATTTCACCATTCACAATCAAGGGGAGGATGTGGTTTCCGGCCTGGTCCAAACGCTGCCCATTTCGTTGACCCAGCAAAGCAAGGAAATGCGGGATACGGATATCACCCTGGAAACCCATTATCCGGAAATCTATACGGCGCTGGAAGACTGGGCCAACGAGTTAATTTACGAACGGGGCTGGAGTCCCCAGGAAATGGAATTTACCTTTGAAGGACCGTCGAAAAAGGATCTGTTCATGCTCCAGACCCGCGACATGGCCATGCGAGAACGGAAGCAGGTCCTGACATTCGACCTGCCGAGAGACTCCCGCCTGTTGGCCCACGGGATCGGTGTCAGCGGTGGCGCCATGAGCGGACGGGTGGTGTTCAGTCTCGAAGAAATCGACAAGTGGCGATCCATCGAACCGAATCGACCATTGATTCTGGTCCGGTCGGATACCGTACCGGACGACATTCGGGAAATTTTTGCGGCCGACGGGCTGCTGACCGCACGGGGAGGGTTGACATCCCATGCGGCCGTCGTCGCCCATAGACTGGGAAAAACATGTGTCGTCGGATGTGCCGACATGGTCTGCAATGAAAAAGAGAAAACGGTAGAATTCCATCAGGTTCAGCTAAAGTCAGAAGCCTTTATCAGCATCGACGGCCAGGAAGGGTCGGTCTATCAAGGATTGATTCCGATCAACGAAGCAGGATAGCCCGGGCAAGATGCGCCCACCGAGGGTGCCAGTTCAGATCGGAAGGAGGAAGACTTATGGGAAACGGCAATTCACAGGTTCTGGGAATCAACGGCCTTGGACGGATCGGGAAACTAACTGTCTGGCACCATATCGCTCGGAAGGCGTTTGGCAGTCTCGTGGTGAATATCGGGCGTCAAGCCGGCACGTCTCTGACGGATATTGCCCACTACCTTGAACGTGACTCCACTTACGGTCGTTTACAGCAGTATCTGTATGGATGCGGCTCGGAACCGGTGATCGGGGAAATCAATGAAGAAACCGACACGATCATTATAGACGGCATTCCCGTTCGGTTTTTAAGAACCGCACGCAACCCCGCCGACATCGACTGGCAAAACCACGGCATTCGGCTGGTGGTAGACACCACCGGCCGATTTCTCGATCCGACCCTCCCGGGCGACGATAGCAAAGGGTCTTTGCGGGGGCACCTGTTGGCCGGGGCTGAAACAGTGATCGCCTCGGCACCATTCAAGATCAAAGATTCCAGACAGCCCATGCCTGAAGATACCGTTACGACCGTTATGGGAATCAACGATGCCGATTTTGATCCGCGTCACCACCGGATCATTTCCAACGCCTCTTGCACCACCACATGCCTGGCCCACATGATAAAGCCCCTGTTAAACCATTTTGGCCCCGGCAAGATCCTTTCCGCCTCAATGGCCACGGTACACGCGGCAACAGGGTCCCAGGCGGTGTTGGATCGGCTCCCCAAAAGCGGGAAAACAGACCTGCGAAAAAACCGCAGTATCATGAATAATATCATACTGACGAGCACTGGTGCTGCGAAGGCATTGCGGCTGGTCATACCCGAAATGGAGCATATCGGGTTCATCGCCGAATCGGTCCGCATCCCGACCAGCTCCGGATCGCTGATCATCCTCGTGGTCAACCTGCATGAAGAATTAACGGGGGAGACGATCCGGAGAGAAATGATCAACGACGTATACCGACTGGCGGCCAAAGATGACGCCAACGGTTATCTGCACTATACCGACAAGCAGAATGTTTCTGGAGATATTATCGGCTTTCCGAAAGCCGCTGCCTTCATCGAGGGGCATGAAACCCATACCCGAACCGCAGAGGTTTCCCTGAATCTGGAACACGTCCCGGGAATCGACATGAAGGTCATCGCATCATTGCCGAACCAAACCATTCGGGTGCCGATCACCCAGGCGGTGATCTACGGCTGGTATGACAATGAGATGGGGAGCTATGTGAACATGCTGGGTGATCGAACGATATCGATCGCCGAGATGCTCTGACCGGATGCCTATCCCGAACATTTAATAAAAAGATTAATGAATGCGGTTATCCGAAAAGCTCAGGTTACTGAATACAATGACTATCTGACCACGAAGAACACGAAGCACACGAAGCACACGAAGTTATCAAATTGAATTTGCGCTATTTATCTTCGTGAACTTCGCGGTGAAAATTTCTCGACGGGAACTTTCCAGATAAGAGTATTAATGAAATGCCCGGGCTCAACACCGGCGTATGTCCGGATAACGTTCGGGTCAGGTGGTTTGTTTTTGGCGTTTTGATTTTTTGGCTTTTTTACCCGCGCCATCGTCACCGATGACCTCATCGAGTTCTTCTTCTTTGTCTTCGACAGGATCTTCCGAATCGTCCTCCATCTCTTCTTCCTGTTGGCCCAGAAGATCCTTTTCGTCGATAAATATCTCAGTCGCTTGCGGGTCATCAGCCTGAAAAAGGTTCAGGACACACTTTACCAGCTGCTGCGCATTGGGGCGAACCGGGTAGAGAGTCGGTGTTCGGAGGGCATCCAAAACAGCATTTTCTCCATCCTCGATGGTGGACTCAATTTCCGCCGTATCATAGGTTTCCTCATACAGAAGAGAGAAAATCTCCTTCTCAAGAGCGGCATATTCTCGGATGGTTAACCGGTTTTTTTCTTTGTCCAGCTCAACGACGTATTTCTGCTCCATGTTTGTCCCCCTTCGCAGGAACCCAGACCCGTAAAATTCAGTTCAAATTGATCATTCGACTAGCCGATAATAGACAATTCTCTAGAAAAGTCAAGTCTTTATAATTTCCAACCTCTCGAAATTTATACGAAAATTGACCCCCAGGCTAGGCCAGGAGTGTTTATCTTATACACCTTGGCGGGATTCCGGAAGTAATGACAGGAGATGGTTGCTCAAACGAACAAATTCCGGAACAGACAGGGTTTCCGCCCTGCGGGAAGGGTCGATGGCGGCGTCGGAAAGGGCGCTTCGAACGAGGGTCTCGTCCACCTGGAGAAAGCTGCCCGAGAGCGCATTTTTCAATTTCTTGCGTCGCTGGCTAAAGGCCGCCTGAACCATCCTAAAGAGAAAGGTTTCATCTTTGGCAGGAAATCCCGGTGCCTCCAGAAACGTGATGTTCAGTACCGTGGAATCGACTTTCGGTTTTGGGAAAAAATCGGCCGCCTTGATCTGGAGAATTTTTTCTATCCGAGCACAATACTGAATTAATACCGAAAGCCGACCGTAGATCTTGCCCCCGGGTTCGGCGCATATCCGATCGGCCAGTTCCTTTTGAAACATGAGTGTTGCTTGGGAGACCGAATGTCTTTCTCTCACCAAACGGACTAGAATTGGGGAAGAGATATTATACGGCAGATTGCCGAACACAAGCAGCGGCTGCCCCTCTGAACCGGCCAGCCCGGATAAATCGACGTCCAGGATGTCTTGTTGAATAACCACAACCTCCGATGCCCCGGCCGTCAACAACTCTGTTTTCAGCAGCCGGATAAGATCCGGGTCTCTTTCCACGGCAAAGACTTTTCGCGCGGATCGTGCCAGGGGTATCGTCAGAGCCCCGAGGCCGGCACCAATTTCCAGAACGACGTCATTCGGAGTCACCCCGGCACGGCTCACGAGTTGCTCGGCGATGGACGAATAGCGCAGGAAATGCTGCCCATAGCGCTTTTTGGCGCGCAATTGCCAGGCGTTCAGAAGAACCTTTGGCGATGTCATCGTTTACCTACACGTCATCGGATATGATTCAGAATCATCACTGCGTTATAAATGGGACCCGGCAAATGCAACAGCACCATTCCGTAAGTCAGACCCACGATTTCTGCATACCAAGTCGTTGCTTGAAGTGACGAGATCTCTAGCATGATTAGAACCGGTTTGCAACGCCAGGGGCTCACATCCGCCGGTAAACATCTAACCGGAACATTGCATGAAATCTTGTCAGCATTTGACTAATAAGAAGCAAAATCACACCATTGATTTAAGTTCAGGACTAATAATTGGGTTCTTGACTTTAATGGATGAGTTTCTTATTTTCCGGTTACTAGACAAACAAAACCGGCGTTTGTCTCTAAGGCAAGGAGGAAACCATGGCAAAAAAACGTGGGAAACAGGTCAGCTTCGATGCGATGGTCAAGTTTTTCATGACCCAGTATGACATTCCGACGAAGCGGGACGTCGAAAAGGTGATGGCCAAACTGGAACGGCTTGAAATGCTGATCAAAGCCTCCGGGGGACCGTCCGCGCGACGCGGAGGGCGAAAAGCAGCCGGCGCCAAAGGAAAAGCAGCCTTAACTGCTTCTGACATGGTGCTGATGACCATCAAGCGATTCAGGCAGGGGGCCAGTTTCGCAGACATCCAGTCTAAAACCGGCTTCGGAGAAAAAAAGCTTCGCAACATTATCTTCCGCCTCAATAAACTCGGAAAAATTAAAAGGAAGAGCCGAGGCGTCTATATTGCTGCTTGATCTGGTCGCAGCCGCCCCCCCCTTTCTCTCGAGCAATTCCCACCTCGGGGAATGACGGTGAGGTACGCACCCTTCCAGGATCCAGTCACCCACAACGATAGGCCAAGCCATGCCATCTTCATCCGATCCCATTAATCGGCACATCCAGCCGGCACAGAAGATCTGCGGCTACGAGGTCCAACGAGTTCGCTATTTACCTGCTATCGATATCACGTTTTACGAACTGTTGCATATCAATACAGGTGCCAAGCACATTCATCTGAGTTGTCCGGACACCGATAACTGCTTTTGTATCGCCTTTAAAACCGTACCGCAGGATTCAACAGGAGTTGCCCATATTTTGGAACACACGGTTCTTTGCGGATCCCAACAGTATCCGGTCCGAGACCCGTTCTTTTCCATGCTCAAACGGAGCCTGAGTACATTCATGAATGCGTTCACCGCATCGGACTGGACGATGTACCCGTTTTCTACCCAGAACCGCCGGGATTACTACAACTTGATGGATGTGTATCTGGATGCCGTCTTCCATCCCAGGCTTGATGAGCTCAGCTTCAAGCAGGAAGGGCACCGGATGGAATTTGAGAGAGATGACCCTCCCCGGGATTTGACTTACAGAGGTGTCGTCTATAACGAGATGAAGGGGGCTATGTCGTCCCCGGATCAGGTAATGATCCGCTCGCTGATGAATGCGCTGTTCCCTTCCACCACCTACCGATTCAATTCCGGAGGGGACCCCGCCGTCATCCCCCGCTTGACCTATGACGACCTAAAAGCATTCCATCGTCGGCATTACCATCCTAGTAATTCCTTTTTCTATACCTATGGAAATCTTCCCCTCTCCGTGCATTTAGAGACCATTGAAAAGAAAATTCTGTCACATTTCGATCGCATCGATCCCGAAACGGACGTGGCCAGCCAGCCGCGATGGGACAGCCCCAAATCGGTGGCGTACACTTATCCATTAAGCCGGAGCGAGGATCCCACCCATAAATGTCAGGCGTGTGTCGCCTGGTTAACCGCCGATATTCAGGATACGTTCGGTGTTCTGGTGATGACCCTCCTTGAGCAGATACTCCTTGGAAACGCGGCGTCTCCCCTTCGAAAAGCCTTGATCGAATCCGGACTTGGATCGGCCATGAGCGACGGTACCGGGTATATTGATGAATACCGAGATACGATGTTTACGGCCGGCTTAAAAGATGTCACCGCCGATTCCGTTGAAGCCGTGGAATCGCTGGTCTTCGGAGTTCTGGAGGATCAGGTTCGCCATGGTATTCCATCGGAGCTGATCGAATCGGCCATACACCAAATCGAGTTTTATCGAAAAGAAAAAACCAATCACCCCTATCCCTATGGATTGAAGCTGCTTCTGGCGTTTGCCGGTAGCTGGATGCACGGGACCGATCCGTTTAATATCCTCGACATCGATGCGGACCTAAACCAGGTTCGAGAAGAACTAGGAAAAGGCCCGTTCTTTGAATCACAGCTCAAAAAATTTCTATTGGAAAACCCGCACCGTGTTCGCTTTTCTCTCGTACCCGATCCGGAGGAAGAGGAAAGAAAGAATACAGAAACCCGACAGGAGCTGGAACGCACTGAAGCCGGTCTCGACAAGGTCGCGATCCGTCACATACGGCAAGATGCCATCGCCCTGAAACGGATTCAGGAAGCCCCAGAGGATGTCTCCGTTCTGCCGACCCTGGCGCTGACGGATGTCCCACCCACGGTCCAACGTGTTTCGCCAACAACGGAACCTGAAGATGTGCCGGTGTTTACTTACGAACAGTCCACAGGCGGGATCGTTTATTTTACAGCAGCCATCGGTGCCGGACATCTGGATTCGGACCTCATGCCATGGGTCCCTTTTTTTTGTTATGCCTTCCCGAAAATCGGCACCGCCACTAAATCCTATGTCGATGTATCCCGTGAAATTGATCGTTACACCGGCGGAATCGGGTTATCGGTCGCAGCCCGTACACGTTTCGGGCCGGAGGCCCACTGCCTGCCGTTTCTGGCGTTCAGCGGAAAATGCCTCGTGCGGAACACGGATCCCATGATGGATCTCCTTTCGGAACTGATCCTGAACGTGGCCTTCACTGACCTCGAAAGACTGCAACATTTACTCATGGAATACCGCGCCGGCCTGGAATCCATGGTAATCCATAATGGCCATCGCTTGGCCATATCCCTGGCTTCCAGAGGCTTTTCCGATGCCATGGCCCTGAATGAGCTGTGGTCGGGGGTCCACCAGCTCAAACACATTAAAAAGAACACCGAAACCCTTTCCGAATCCCATCTTGGGACCATATCGGATGTCCTGGACGCAATTCGGCATCAGGCGATCTTTCTCCATAACGTGCGGGCGGCGGTCATCGGGTCCAATGAAGCGCTGTCTTTGGCCCTACCCCGGGTATCTGAAATGTTTGCCGCCCTGTCTCCGGGTGACGGCGAAGGGTTCACATTCCCTACTATCGATCGGATGGGGAACGGGTCCAGGGAGGGATGGGCCACCTCATCAGCGGTCTCTTTTGTGGCGGAAGCGTTTCCAACCGTCCGGATGGATCATCCGGATGCCCCCTCATTGTCGGTTATCAGCAAGCTTCTACGGTCTCTCTTCCTGCACCGGGAAATCCGGGAAAAAGGGGGCGCCTATGGCGGGTTTGCGACATATAACCCGGAAGATGGCACCTTCTGCCTGGCCTCGTACAGAGATCCTCATATTGTCCGAACCCTTGATGTGTATCGCCGCGCAGCTGAGTTCATTACTTCCGGGACGATATCAACAGAAGATATCAAAGAAGCGGTTCTCCAGGTATGCTCCGACATCGACAAACCAGACCCACCGGGCCCGGCAGCTAAAAAGGCCTTTTATCGAGATCTCATTTCGCTGACCGATGACGCCCGCCTCCGTTTCAAACAGGACCTGCTGTCCCTGACCCGGAAACAGGTGTTGAACGTTGCCAAAACCCACTTTTCTTCTGCATCGGCGAATCATGCCGTAGCGGTGATCGCCAGCAAAGAGAAATTGACCGCTGCCAATGAGACGCTCGCCGACAGCCCTCTTGAACTCCGGGAAATATAGGTCCGTCTGCCCGTGGTCCCGTCTGCCCGTCTGCCCGTCTGCCCGTGGTCCCGTCTGCCCGTCTGCCCGTCTGCCCGTGGGCCCGTTTGCCCGTGGGCCCGTGATTCAAACTATCACTCTTATCGGTTCATGGGTACCACAAAGACCACGAAGTTCACGAAGCATCCAATCAAAAGATGCAAGAGACAGTAGTATAGGAGTGGTGGAGTGGCGAACTGAATTCCAACACTCCAGTACTCCGTGCATCGACCGGCCAACCGGCCCATCCTTCGACTCGCTTCACTCGCTCCCTTCGGCCTGGCTCAGGGCAAGTAGGACAAGCGGGCCTACGGGCGAACGAGATGACGGGCAAACGGGCAGACGGGACCACGGGCAAACGGGCTAACGGGCGAACCAGCGAAGCGTCTATCGCCCCACCATACTGGCCAGCCACATGGTCAGAGGGGGGCAAAATGTAATAATGAACAGATCCGCCAAGAGCACCAATAAAAAAGGCCATATCCTGCGGGCGACGGCGCCAATGCTGTCTCCGGATATGGCGCTCGATACAATGAGGCAGATGCCCATGGGAGGAGTCAACATGCCGATGGCCAGGTTGGTGACCACAATGGCGCCGAGATGAATCAGGTCGATCCCGAGAGACGGCAACATGGCGGTGATCAACGGTACCAACAGTATCAGGGCGGCGGTGGTCTCGATAAATGTCCCGGCAATCAACAATATGGCGTTGATCAGCAAAATGAGGACCACCGGATGATGGCTCACACTCAGGAGAGCACCCGCCATTTGTCCCGGAAGATCCTCGATGGCAGCGATCCAGCTGAAAATCGAAGCAGTGGAAATAATGAACATGACAATGGCCGATGTAACCGACCCTTCAATAAATATGGATACCAGGTCACTTGGTTTGATTTGGCGGTATACGAATAGTCCCAGAACAAGGGCGTAAACCACTGCCACTGCCGCCGACTCCGTGGCTGTAAAAATCCCCAGTAAAATACCGCCCAATATGATGACCGGTGTACCCAGGGCCAGAATGGCCCGCCGAAACGCCTGCCAGATGTGACTCACAAGGAATGGCTGAGTCGCGGCATATCCCTCCCGCCGGGATATGAGCGTGGCCACGGCGATCAGAGAGATCCCGATGAGGATACCCGGTAGAATGCCGGCGGCAAATAGTTTTCCGATGGACGCCCCGGTCAGGAAACCGAAAATAATCATGGGGATCGAAGGCGGGATAATGACACCGATGGACCCGCCGGAAGCTTGCACGGCCGCAGCAAAATCAGATTGGTAGCCGGACTTTTTCATAGCCGGTATCAGAATCGCCCCGACCGCGGCGGCATCTGCCGCTGCGGATCCCGATATTCCTGCAAAAAACATGGCCGAAACAATCGTCACCGCCGCCAAACCTCCCGGCAGCCACCCCACGAGGGTGTTCGCAAAATCAATGATCCGCTGGCTGATACCCCCCGCCTCCATAATCACACCCGTGAACATAAACAGAGGAACCGCCATTAAATGAAAAGAGTCGGTCCCCCCGAACATCCGCTGTGCCACCATCATCAACGGAAAGTCGCCTTGAATCAGAATTCCAATGACCGATGCGACTCCAATGGCAATGGCAATGGGGGCATTGATTAAAAACAGAACAACAAGGGATATGATCAGCACATCAGCGGTCACGGTTCTTCCTTGTATACTCGGCGGCCAGAAATGCCATGCCGTGAACAAACAAAATGGTCCCGCTGAATGGAATGACGCACAAAACAATCCATTTCGGCAGGTACAGGGCCGGGGTTATTTGAAGACGGACAAAGTACGCGAACTGGATGCCGTACACGATCATGATCAGGAAAAAACCCAGGGACAGCAGATGGGTGACAACGGCAGCCGACTTTCTCGCCGAGGGTGCCAGTCGACGTGTCAGGATGTCGACCCCGGGATGAGCTTGCCGTTTGTAGGCAACGGACGTGCCGAGAAACGTTAGCCACACCAGCATAAATCTGGCCAGTTCCTCGGACCAGAAGAGGGATTGGTTCAACACGTAACGGAAAAAGACCTGGGTGGCCACCGTCAGGGCCATGGCGAGTCCCAGGCCGAACAGGGAGTACTCCACAGATCTGTTAATGCGGTCGCTGGCGCGATCGAGAAATGAATTCATGGCATGAGAAACGGGAAACCGTGACTTCGGAACGAATTTCGAGAATGGCTAACCCGGACATTGCACCAAAAGGAGAAGTTCGGGCTTCAACCAGATTCCTACTTGGTCGCTTCGAGCACCCGAATGAGCAGGTCTCTAACCCGCGGGTCCTTATAGATCTCCGTATCCTTGATCCCCGCGACCCTGGCCCGGAAGGCACCAATGTCCGGTGATGCCACGACCCGCATCCCTTTACTTTTGAGAAAGTCGAGCCGGGCACTGTTTTTCTCGCGGTTGAGCTTCCGCTGATGGACGGCCGCTTCGTACATCGTGGACTGGATCAATTTCCGGGTGCCCTGATCCAGGGTATTCCACCACAAGAGTGATGCCACATCGATGTGGGGCGAGTAAACATGGCGGGTCAGGGTCATGTGGTCTTGAATTTCATAGAATTTGTAAACCTCCATTACCCACAGTGGATTTTCCTGACCGTCGATCACGCCCTGCTCCAGTTCGGTGTAGATGGGCCAGGGCATTGGGGTTGGGTTAGCCCCCAGCTGTTGCCAGATGGTCTTGTGCATCGCAGAGGCCATCACCCTGATTTTCAATCCTTCCACATCCTTCGGATGGCTCACCGCCCGCCGGTTGTTCGTCAGGTTCCGAAATCCGTTTTCGGAGAAACAGAGCCCCTTGACCCCGGCATCCTCAAGACTTTTGAGGATCTCCGCCCCTAAAGGCCCATCCAGTATTTCATCAACCTGGGCGTAATCCTTGAACAGGAACGGATAATTGATGACCCGTACAATCGGATCAAAGGTGTCAAACGGGCCACCGGTGATAATGCCCATCTGAATGGTGTTCATCTGAATTTGTTGCAATATTTCAGTTTCATTTCCGATGGACTTGGAATGAAATATCTGAACTTTCACGTTTCCTTCAGAGCTTGACTCAATCAACTCTTTAAACTTGTCGGCAACGATATTCTGTGCGGATCCGGGTTTGGTCACCACGCCCAGCTTGATACGGATTTCAGCGGTTGCCTCTATTGTCGTGACGCATAACAGCAGGAGCGGCAGCAACGCGATCAATGGTTTTCTCATACGAGACCTCCAGGTGGTTAGTCCAAACATGGCATGATGTTTTTCAAGTGGGCATGTCCCGAAGCCCCGGATTGACCGAGTCGGGACGTTAACCTGCACTGCATAGCTGAAAACGTCCATAAAGTAAACATGCCGAGACAATACCGTAACCCGCCTTTTCATGAAATTTTGGGGTTACAGGTTGACTAACCCGAAGCCTCTGATTAAAAAGAAAAGTTTACGTGTTTTTATACCCGTTAGCCCGTTAGCCCGTTAGCCCGTTGGCCCGTTGGCCCGTTGGGCCCTTTAAGGGAAGCGTGCACATCGGCGGAACAGATACTCGGCTCATATTAACCTTTTAATGACGTGGTTGCGACCATGATCCAACTGATCAGAGGATTTAGGGATATTCTGCCGGGAGATGTGGAGTTGTGGCAACACATCGAGCGGACGGCCATCGATCTGTTTCGGTCGTTTGGATTTCGGGAAATCCGAATTCCCGTTATGGAAAAGACCGAACTGTTCGCTCGCAGTATCGGCGATACCACCGACATTGTGGAAAAAGAAATGTACACCTTTCCTGACCGCAAGGGGGATTTGATTACCCTTCGGCCGGAAGCCACAGCATCCATCGTCCGTTCCTACATTCAGCACAAGCTTTATGCTCAGGACCCGGTTCAGAAGTTTTACATGGTGGGGCCCATGTTCCGCCGTGAACGGCCACAGAAAGGCCGATACCGACAATTTTATCAAATCGATGTGGAAATTTTCGGGGTGACGTCTCCCCTGGCGGACGTCCAGCTCATTTATCTGCTGCATGTCCTCTTTGATAGACTTGCCGTGCCGGATACCCTGGCCCACATTAATTCACTGGGCTGTCCGGAATGTCGGCAGAAATATCGCACGGATCTGGTCAAATACTTGAATACCGTGGCCGATCGTTTGTGTGCGGACTGTCGGAGACGGACAGAAACGAACCCACTCCGGGTATTGGATTGCAAGGTGCCGAGTTGCCGGGAAGCCATGGTCGATGCCCCTTCGATTCTCGATTCGTTGTGCTACGACTGCCGGGAGGATTTCAACACGGTCCAGGAGCATCTGAGCCGATTGAACATTCCCTTTACCGTGAATGAGCGGCTGGTCCGGGGACTCGACTACTACAACCGCACGACCTTTGAAATGCAGACCGGTTCACTGGGAGCACAAAGTGCGGTGGCCGGGGGAGGACGCTATGACGGTCTGATTGAAATGCTGGGCGGGCCTTCCCTTCCGGCGACCGGATTCGCCATCGGGTTCGACCGACTCGTTGAAGTCTGTGCCCTGGAAAGCAGCCGTTATCATAAATCACCCGACATCTTCATTGCGGCCCTGGGCGAGGCCAGCCAGAAGCTGGCCTTCGAGTGGGTCTGTGCTTTGGGCACCCGGGGCATTCAGGCAGAAGTCGACTACCAGAACCGGAGTCTGAAAAGTCAGATGAAACAGGCGGGCAGACAGAATGCCCGCCATGTGCTGATTGTCGGAGAAAACGAACTGGCCCAGGGCACTGCTATCTTGAGAGACATGACGTCCAAGGAACAGGTGGATATCCCTCTCGAGGGTATCGTCGATACACTGCTCCAGCGGCTCACTGCAGATACGTAAACGGAAAGGAGTTTTTGGTTTGAGCGATAACCTCGGAAACATGCGACGCACCCATTCCTGCTGGGAGCTTGGCAGGGAGGATGTAGAGTCGGAAGTCACACTGATGGGATGGGTTCAACGTCGTCGAGATCATGGCGGTGTCATTTTCGTAGACCTTCGGGACCGGGAAGGCATCACCCAGGTGGTGTTCAATCCCCTGGTCGATGAAGCCGTGCATCAAAAAGCCCACGCGATTCGCAGCGAATTCGTCCTCGGCGTCCGGGGCAAAGTGGATCCTCGCCCTGAAGGAATGACCAATCCCAACCTGAAAACCGGCGAGATCGAAGTCACGGTAACGGAACTGAAGATTTTCAACACGGCCGTCACCCCGCCGTTTCTGGTGGAAGACAGTGTGGACGTATCCGAGAATGTACGCCTGGCCTATCGCCATATTGATCTTCGGCGCCCCACATTGCAGCAGAACATTATCCGAAGGCACCAAGCCGCCCAGATCGTGCGGGATTATCTGAACCGGTCGGAATTCATCGAAACCGAAACCCCGGTGCTCACCCGAAGCACGCCGGAAGGCGCCCGGGACTATCTGGTGCCGAGCCGCGTGAATCCCGGGCAGTTTTACGCCCTGCCCCAGTCCCCCCAGCTTTTCAAGCAGCTTCTGATGATCTCCGGGTTGGACCGGTATTATCAGATTGTCCGCTGCTTCAGGGATGAAGACCTACGGGCCGATCGCCAGCCGGAGTTTACCCAGATTGACCTGGAAATGTCCTTTGTCGGGGAAAAAGACGTCATGGGTGTGGCAGAAGGCATGATGCAGGCGCTTTTCAAACCGCTCCTGGACCTGGAACTGACGCTTCCATTTCCGCGACTCAGCTATGCCGAGGCCGTTGATCGCTATGGATTGGATAAACCGGATACCCGGTTCGGTCTGGAGCTGAAGGATATCTCCGACATCGTCAAAGGCTGTGGATTCAAGGTATTTGCTTCGGTGGTGGAAAAAGGAGGCATAGTAAAAGCATTGAACGCCAAGGGCTGTGTCGACTTTTCACGCAAGGAGATCGACGATCTGACGGAACTGGCAGCCGTTTACAAAGCCAAAGGATTGGCCTGGATCAAGGTCCGGGAGGATTCCTGGCAATCACCCATTGCGAAATTTTTCACCGACGATGAAAAAGCGGCCCTGGCCGAACGGATTGACATGGAGCCCGGTGATCTTGTTTTCTTTGTAGCGGATACACCCAAAGTGACCAACGAGGCTCTCGGCCACCTGCGCAATCATCTGGGGAAACGGTTGGAACTCATCGATGAGAATGAATTTCAATTCGTATGGGTCACGGAATTCCCGCTTCTCGAATACGATGCCAACGAAAAGCGGTACCAGGCCTTGCACCACCCGTTTACCGCCCCTCTGGAGGAGGATTACGATCTTCTGGAAAAAGATCCTCTCCGCGTGCGTTCACGGGCCTACGACCTGGTTCTCAACGGTAATGAAATCGGTGGCGGCAGCATCCGTATCCACCAGCGAAATCTTCAGGAACGCGTGTTAAACGCATTGGGATTGCCCCGGGAAGAGTATCAGGAAAAATTCGGATTCCTTCTGTCCGCCCTTGATTCCGGCGCGCCGCCCCACGGAGGGATCGCATTCGGCTTTGATCGACTGGTCATGCTCCTGTGCGGTCAATCATCCATCCGCGACGTGATTGCATTTCCCAAGACCCAAAAGGCCGCATGCCTGCTGACTGAAGCCCCATCTGACGCCACAAAAGCGCAGCTAGATGAACTCAACATACGGTTGCTGCTATAATTCGAAGGTTCAAGTATTTAATACAGAAAAAGCCCTGTCGAAATCTCGACAGGGCTTTTATAATTTATGGCTCCCCGACTGATCCACTCAGCGGACAAAGTCAGTATCCGGGCTAATCTATTGTTTTTTTGTATAATAATAAGAACAAGATCATCCTCAAGGGCGAAAAGCCCGCCGAATTCCCCGCGATTAAGCCCATCACGAAGCGAGAACGGGAACGATCCCTCAAGCCGAATATAGCCAATCCAATAAATATCAGCACCCAGTTCCTTCAGCATCTCAATGAAAATCCGGGCTCGACATATGGTGATGTGGCCAAAGTATTCGGTGCCTGCAAAACCAGGGTGTGCCAGATGCTGGCATTGTGCAATCGGCTGCCGGAGCAGATAACGAATTACCTGCTGAATTCGGATGAGCCGGAAATCCTGAAACTTTTCAACGAACGGAGACTCAGGCCGCTTATGCTTATGGCGTCCGTTGATGAAAAGATCAACAGATTCAATAAGATGAGGGAAAACATTAACAGTCGTATGACGTAAGTTGGGGGACGGCTTTGACAATAGCTCGAAAAAAAGCTTGACAAATATCTGACAAAATGTAAGATTTTCTAACAAATGGTAAGAATATGGAGGTAGCTATGAATCTTACACGCGATAGAATCCTGGACACATTGATTGCTGTTCTTCTAGAAATACAGCATGATATTGTTGATGAGCCTGAGAGAATCAGCGAAGAGACAGTGCCGATTGGCGATCTGAGCGATTTTGATAGCTTGGCCAGCGTCGAGGCCACCGTTGCTATTCTGGTCGCATTGGGGTTTGAAGTCGATGAGTTCCCATCCTATCCCAGTCTTTTTATCAGCAGGCAGCAAAGTGCACTAACAGTGGGGCAGGTTGCCGATCGTATTTCCAGGCTTAACTCAAGAAGAAATTAGGAGATATCCCATGAAAAATACAGATGAAAGAAGGAAGCTGATCGGATCAAGGCTCGCCTTGGCGAGGCGGCGTGCCGGGCTGTCACAGTCACAGGTCGCGATCGAGCTTAAATTGCCACGACCATCCATATCTGAAATAGAATCAGGACGCCGACGTGTTGCCGCTGAGGAGCTGGTAATGTTTGCGGAATTGTATTTGGTCGATATGGACTGGCTTGCAGGAAGAGGTGAAGAGAATGTCGATGTCATTCGCGATAAACTGCAATTAGCGGCAAGAAAGGTCGCGGGGCTGAAGCAAGATGACCTAGAAAAAGTCATCGACCTCCTGACTGCACTTGGAAGCAAGGAGAACAAATGATGGACTTTTCCTCCCGCAAGAGGCTCACCTTGCAGGCCGCTTCGCAGGCCCAGATTGTCCGCGCGAAATGCAAGATCAATCGTGGTGCCGCGATTGATCCGATCTCCGTAGCTGAAACACTTGGCTGCGAGGTGCGATTCATGTCTCTCCCATCCCTTGAGGGCCTGTATTCTCCCACCCCTAGACCTGTTATCGTCCTGGGCTCTGAGCGTCCAGCTGCAGACGCGCATATACCTGCGCCCATGAGATAGGCCATTATGAATTCAAGCATGGGACCCGTATCGACGAATTCGTCAATGACAATGCCCCGGAGACCGATGACCCTGATGAATTCCTCGCCAATATGTTCGCGGCATTCCTATTGATGCCCAAAAGTATCGTCCAGAAAGCGCTCAAGGAACGTCAGATAAACCCGCAACGGATCGAGCCGATGCAGATCTTCCGGATGGCCTCACATCTGAATGTCGGGTATGGAACCCTGATCAATCACCTGACATGGACTCTCAACTTATTGGGCAGACAGCAATGCAAAAATCTGCTCCGTACTCAACCAAAAGTATTAAAGGCTCAGTTCGGTGGGTCCCCCCAGGGAGAGGTAATAATTGTGGATGGTTTATGGCAGGACCGGGCAGTCGATTTGGAGATAGGTGACATACTCGTCCTTCATGGCGATGCCACATTGTATGAGACTCCACTGCTGTCATCCGCTGGAACTGTCGATCGCCAGAGAACATACAGGGCTGTCTCAAGAGGTTATGCCCGTGCTTTCGATAAAAGTGGAGACTGGGCGATAAATATCCGTATCGCATCGAAACATTATGAGGGGTTGGCGAGATTTCGATTTTATCCGGACCCGGAGGAGAAAATATAATGGAATACAATCTTGAACCTATCATTGGGCAGAACCTGTCAGAAGCCTGGGCAAAAGCCTTTCTGCTGAGCTACAAATCTTCTGATGCAACTTTATCACCGGGCATCGTGTCTTTCCCTGTGGATGAGAATGATCCAGGCTGGAAACTTGAGACCCCTAGGATACGTGATGCGCTAGAAACCCAGCTCGATTCATTCAAAATCCGATCCGCCAACCAAAGCAACATTGAGACGGTTGCAGGGACTATATTCCCAGAATCAATATGGAGACGATGCGGGGGAGATCGTGAGATACTACGTAAAAGATATCTCAATATGTGGTCCCAAATAGAAAAATGTAAAAATAACAAACGTGGTACGTATTTCAAGCGACTGGTAGCGTTCGGCAATGAAGAGGTTAATCAGATAGGGGCGGTCATAGATGAATGGACACGCAGCGAGAAAAATTGCAGACGAAGCGCCCTGCAAGCAGGCGTATTCGATCCATGTATAGATCACAGGCCCGGACCTTATTTAGGATTCCCTTGCCTCCAACAGGTTGTTTTCCATCCAATCGGACCAAAAGGCAGGGGCGGACTGAAGGTTATGGCCCTTTACGTGAATCAATTACTTATTGAAAAAGCCTACGGGAATTATCTGGGTCTTTATCGATTGGGAAAATTCATGGCTGGCGAGATGGGTCTTACCCTGAAACGGGTGACATGCATCGCAACTAATCTGAAAAGAGGTAATAACCGCAGGAAGGGGGATCTATCCGGATTAGTTTCAAGGATTAGAAAGGAACTCCCAGATGCAAACTAGTATTCATACATCCGCTAAACAGGTTGGGAGGTTGTTCGTATTTGAAGGGTCTGATGGTGTCGGGAAATCGACCATCTCTGAGAAGGTGGCCGAACATCTGAGAAGGAAAGGCTTTGATGTATTATTGCTAAGCTTTCCCGGCAAAGAACCAAAATCATTAGGGGAGCTTGTCTACAAGATCCATCATGATCGACATAAGTATGGCATTGAGAAAATTTCGGCTGCAAGCCTTCAAGCCTTGCATATCGCTGCGCATATCGACTGCATAGAGAATCGTATCCGCCCCGCCATAAGGGCCAGCAAAACTATAATTTTAGATCGGTACTGGTGGTCGACAATGGCGTATGGTCTGGCCTTAGGCATTCCAAAGTCCATTTTGGATGCCATGGTAGATCTTGAAAGGACGGTCTGGGGAACCCTATTGCCGGAAAAACTCTTCCTGGTCACGCGCCATGAACCATTCCGTGCGGAATTGGACAACCAATCATGGGCAAGGATTTGCAGCGCCTATCAAGGCCTTTATGAAGGGGAAAGGGGCAAATACCCAGTCACTGTAATTGAAAATTCGAAACCACTGAATCGCATGGTCAATGACGTCATCCGGACAATTACAAATGGGAGGCCCAATAAAAGAGGCTCAGTGTTCCTGCAGTCAACAATTGATCCATTTGATGTGAAGCCCACAATCTTTATCCCGAGCAACCAATGGCTCCCGACTAAGTCGACCGAAGTGTTCGATACATATTGGCGGTTTGCGGCTGAAAGGCAATCCATCTTTTTCAAACGACTTAAAGGCGAAATGCCTCCATGGACGAGGGATCAGATATTACAGAGTTACAAGTTCACAAACGCCTATCGGGCATCAGATAGAGTCAGCCAGTATCTCATCCGGCATGTGATATACAAGGGCGACTACAGCCCCGATGAGGTATTCTTCAGGATCATCCTTTTCAAGACCTTCAACAAGATAGAGACATGGGAGCTTCTATTACGCAGATTCGGCCAGATAACATGGCAAGAATTCGATCTCAAGGCGTATGAGAAGGCCCTTACCGAAGCTAGGAGTGCAAGGCTCAGTATCTATTCCGGGGCATATATCATGCCTTCCGGTGGCAAATCGTTCGGTCATAGCGCAAAGCACAGCAATCATCTAAGACTCCTGCAGAAAATGATGAAAGACAACCTTCCTTCCAAAATCTGCGACGCCGATTCCATGCAGAGCGTCTTTGATCTGCTCCGCAGCTATCCAATGATCGGCGATTTCCTAGCATATCAATATGCCACAGACATCAATTACAGCGAGCTTACGGATTTCAGCGAGATGTCATTCGTCGTGCCGGGACCAGGCGCGCGGGATGGATTGCAGAAATGTTTTTCAAATTCGGGAGGATACAGCGAAGTCGATCTGATCAGGCTTGTCGCTGATCGCCAAGAAGATGAGTTCAAGCGCCTTGGATTGAATTTCCAAGACCTTTGGGGACGAAGGTTACAGCTAATCGACTGCCAGAACCTTTTCTGTGAAGTCGATAAGTACGCAAGAGTCGCGCATCCCGAGGTCATCGGGATTTCGGGCCGGAATAGGATAAAGCAGAAGTTCCGTGGTTTAGAAAAGCGTATCCAATTCTTCTATCCCCCAAAATGGAGCATTAACAAAAAAGTATCAGACACCATGGCGCGAGCATCAGGAACCAAGAAATGAAACAAGCTTCATTCAATCTTAATGAGGTAAAGTTTGAGGTGACTCATGATTGCCTGCTAAACTGCGTTCACTGCTCAAACAAATCCGGGCCTGCGTCAGGGAAACGCATGGATTGGCCCACATACAGCAGGGTGTTTGCCGAGGCAGTAGACCTCGTCGTGAAGGAGGTAGCGTTCTCGGGAGGAGAGCCTCTGCTCTGGGACTATATCGAAGACGCTATTTCAGCATCATTGGATTCTGGAATCCACACAATTCTTTATACGACAGGCAATGCCACTGATGCTGAAATGATAATGAGAAGGCTTCATGCGATCGGGCTTGATCGGGTGGTATTCAGCATTTTTGGCACCAATCCAGAACAGCATGAAGCAGTCACAAGATACAAAGGAAGCTTCGAACAGACTATCAGGATCGCCAAATACTGTTCAGATATCGGTCTTTTTACGGAATTCCATTTTGTACCGCTTGCCTGGAATTATAGAATTCTGTCGAAAATCGTAAACATTGCATCTCAAATAGGGGTGCGAAGGGTGAGCGTTTTGAGACTTGTGCCTCAAGGCAGAGGCAAAGATATCACGGAAAGCCAGCTAAATCATACCCAAAATATGGAGCTTCGCAAGTCGATAATAGATTTGCGTCGCAAGGGACATGATATACGCTTAGGCTCACCATATAATTTTCTGATGCTTCGAAAAAATCCGCAATGCCGATCAGGGATCGACAGGATGACTATCGGACCGGACTTCCAGATTTTCCCATGCGATGCATTCAAACACATCACGCCTGAAGATATCGGGCAGAGCAGCGACTACTCAAACCTGCGCGATCATTCACTGAAAGAGTGCTGGGAAAAATCGCCTTATTTCAATGCTGTCAGAGATTATCTTATGAATGATTTGACTGCTGAATGCGAGTCGTGCGCGAAACTAAATGAGTGCAAATCCGGGTGCATGGCCCAGAAATTCTATGCTCATGATAAATTAATCAAGGTCCCTGATCCGATGTGCCTGGCAAGGTACAAGAAAAATGGAATCCTGGAAATGATCCAACATGAGACCATACAATCCATTTCATCCATGACCTCATCGATGGTGCGCTCGACAAACAGATCGGCATGAAGCCCGGTGATCTTGTTTTCTTTGTAGCGGATACACCCAAAGTCACCAACGAGGCTCTCGGCCATCTGCGCAATCACCTGGGAAAACGGCTGAAGCTCATCAATGAGAATGAATTTCAATTCGTATGGGTCACGGAATTCCCGCTTCTGGAATACGATTCCAACGAAAAGCGATACCAGGCATTGCACCACCCGTTTACCGCTCCTTTGGAGGAAGATTACGAACTTCTGGAAAAAGATCCTCTCGGCGTTCGGTCACGGGCCTACGACCTGGTGCTCAACGGCAATGAAATCGGCGGCGGCAGCATCCGTATCCATCGACGGGATCTTCAGGAACGCGTGTTAGGCGCATTGGGATTGCCAGAGGAAGAGTACCAGGAGAAATTCGGATTCCTTCTGTCCGCCCTCGAATCCGGAGCCCCGCCCCACGGCGGGATCGCGTTCGGATTTGATCGCCTGGTCATGCTCCTCTGCGGCCAATCGTCCATCCGCGATGTGATCGCATTTCCCAAGACCCAAAAGGCCGCATGCCTGCTGACAGAAGCTCCATCCAGCGCTGCAAAATCGCAGCTTGATGAACTCAACATACGGTTGATGTTATAATTCGGAAGATCGAATTGTTTCGAAATGACAAAGCCCTGGCAAAGAATCGCCAGGGCTTTTTTTATTCCATGGCCCACGGGTGCAAATCACTTCATATCCGTTCGTGTTCTGTGTCGAGCAACATGTTCCGTTCACCTTGCCGCAACATCCAGTGTCATAGTATATCATACCCTTATGCAACATCATGTCAGATCAATTTAATTACCGGATTTAGCCAGCAGGGTTTTTAGTTTTGCCAGGGCCTTGGATACAATTTTGCCCTGCGTTTCAATGCTTTTTATAATCTCCTCCGGTGTGCGGGTGTCTACTTTGGCGATAGCATTAGGGTTCACCGCTTTCAGATCGTACACGGCGGCATCGATGGCATTGGCTTTGGCCTGAGCTTCACGGGCCTTCTTGTCGGTTGCCTTGATTGCATCTTGTTGGGCGGTTATTTTATCCTTTGCCGCCTTTTCCTTTTTGAGTTTCTTCAGTTCTTCCTTGAACTCTATGTTTTGTTCCTTGAGCTTTTTCACCTCCGCCTGGTGAGGTGCCATTTCTTTGCGGGCCTTGGCCCGCCGGGCGGTGAAATCAACAGTCCAGGAATAGCGGCTTTCACCCTTTTTAGTGCCGCGCTTTGAAAGCAGGCGGGCGAAGGTGGGAAACCGCTTGCCCTTGGTTTCCTCGTCCTCCTGCCATTCCCGGATGAGGCTGAAAGGCAATTTATCGTTACCGATGATCGCGCCGGTTTTGGAGAAACCGAAATGGGCCAGGATCATGGGCGTTTTTTTGCCCACCTTGATGTGGCTCAGATCGTAATACCAAATCTTTTTGGTTTCCTTGCCCTTCGTGAAAAACAGAAGATTTGTTTTTACGCCCGCTCCCGCTGTGGTAAACACGCCGCCCGGCAGACTGACCACGCATCACAGGTCGCATTCGTCCAGAAGCTTGCGCTTGGTTTCCACGAATGCGCTTTCGCTGGTGCGAAACAGCAATCCTTCGTCCAGAACGATGCCGCAGCGTCCGTCCTGGCCGAGGGTCTCCAGGATATGCTGTAAAAAAAGCACCTGGGTGGAGCTGGTCTCGAAGCTGAAATTTTTTTGAGCGTCCTTGCCCTCTTTGCCACCAAAAGGGGGATTGGTAAGGATCACATCAAAAAAAGACGGCGCGTTTTCAAACAGGGCACCATAGGTGGTGCGGCCGGTCAAGGTATTACCATGCCACAGGTTGGGCTGGTCGATGCCGTGGAGCACCAGGTTGGCCAGGGCAATAGGAAAAACCAGGTTTTCCTTTTCCCGGCCGAAAAAGGTGTCGTGTTTCAGGGTGTCGATGTCAGTGCTGGCCGGCGCATTCCCCAGCTTGTGGCTCAGATGCTCATAGGCCACGGCCAGAAATCCACCGGTGCCGCATCCCGGATCATAGACGGTTTCTTCGGGTTGGGGATCAATCACCTGGACCATAGCCCGGATCACCTCCCGGGGTGTGAAAAACTGGCCCCCGTCAGAATTTTTCTCTCCCATCTTCAGCAGCAGATCCTCATACACCTGGGAGAGGGTAAAAAAATGAGTGTCCTCGATATGGTCGATACTGATCTCATGGACCTTGTCGAGGATATCCCGAAGGTTGGTTTCCGAATCCACCCGTACCCGCTCAACGGCGGTCATGATGCGGCCGATAATGCGTTGCTTGCGCGAAGCCGACAGGTTGGGGAGACCGGTTTTCTTGTCTGTATCTAGGCCGTGCAAGTGGGGCAGCAATTCGTTGTTAATAAATTCGAACAGCTTGCCGTCGCCTTTGGAGAAAAGCTCCTGACGCTTCCAGCCGAATGGTTTTCCCTCAGGTGTTGTGGGGTAATCCGGGTCGTCCTCATAAGGGGCGGCCCAGTCCTGCCAGCGAAAGGGCTCGCTCAAAGCGGGGGTAAAGTCATCCCCGACGGCTTCGGAGGCCTCCCGGTCTTTGGCTTCCTCTGTGTCCAGAATGCGCAGGAAAAGAATCCAGGTCAGTTCCGGCACATATTGCAATGCACTGGCGCAGTTGGACCGCCGCATGATGTCGCAAATAGATTTCACAAAGGCCGACAGCGACTGGGTGGAGTTGATGGCTTTGGGTTGCGTCTTTAGGTTGTTTTTTTTGTTATTCTTTTTTCTGGTCCGCGGCATGGTTAGATCATTTCGAAGGCGTGGGAAAGGATTTTAGAGGGCAATAAAGAGATTTCTTTCAGGCTTTTGGTAATTGTTCTTTCTGTCTCTCTCACAGTGTCTAACTCATCTCTCAGTTTTGTGGCAATCTTCCTTTGGTCGTTGATGCCTGGTAGAGGAATAGACAATTGTGAAAGCCTCACAACCGGTAGATGGGCAATAGTCGTTTTCGCATTTTGATCCTCAAAGGCACCGGAAAAGGCTTGGTGCCAAAGCCAGTACATCATATACTCAGGCTCCAAGTTGTTTGAAAGTGGGCGAATCCTGTGAAGAGCTTTTTGGTAGAAGCAGTTTTTTCTGCGGCTTTTCCAAATGGCACAACGACCTGGTTCGCCACCTTCACAAACCAAAAGGTCGCCCGGCCGCAATGCAAATTTCTCTTTTTCCTTTTCCGAAAAATCCATTTCAGCAAGGTCAGACAAATCAATTTTACCCCACTGAACGTTTTGATTTCTCAGGTATGGATAAGGAGATTTGCCGGTCTTTGATTTAGGGGAGAGCATCTTGCCGAGCTGAATTTGTGTGACATCGCCGATTTGTATAAAGTTCATATTTCTTAAATTGCTAAACAACTCCCTTAATAACGCTGGAAATAGCTTTTGTATATCCTCCGCCTGAACCGCGGCCGCCTTGCGGGCCTTTTCTACTTCGGCCAGTTGTACTTTGAGCCGGGCGGCAATTCTGCGTTGCTCTGTGATCTTTGGAGTTGGGATTTCGAGGCTCTCAAGAAAAGATTTGGGCACACGCTGCTGTCCTACCGCTCCGGTGAAGGTTTTTACTGCTTCGTCTAATGTTTCTTTTCGTCGGAGAAAAAAGTGAATCCATTCGGGGATGACTTCCTCGGAGCTACGTATAACATGAAATTCCGTAGAGCCGAAACCAATTCCATCTAAAAGACCACGAACCACTGCATGCTTCCCGTTCTGCATGCATGGCGTTATTTTCGCAAAAATGACGTCATCATCCTCGAAATAGGTATACCCATTTTTTACTTCCGCATAAGGACGATCAAGCAATTTTTCGACAATTCCACTGTTATCATTAACATTCTTCATTGGGATAAACGAAGTGTAAGTATTATCATCGCGGTCTAAATTAGGTCTTCGGGGATTGATTCTGGCCACTTCAGACAACTTCTTTATTGGACTACTCATACCCCAAACAACCTCCCCTTGGCGTCCCGCATGACATCCGCCGGTTTCCCAATTACCTTGAGGGCATCCAACCCTCCGGCCATCCGAATCTCCGGCACCTGCCACAACGCAGGGGTTTCCAATGCTTCCGTGCCTCCGATTTCAAATTGGCGTCCCAAGCCCTTTAACACCGTGACGGCCCTGGCATCGATGCCGTCGAACCAGGTCCGGTTTTCTTCCAAATAGAACCGGTTGCGCTCCGGCCGCTTGAGGGCCCGGGCGTGGTAGCCATGGTGGGCAAACAGGTCGTATAGATCGAATTCGACCATGTTTTCCAGCTCGCGCAGCAGTTCGGGGCTGAAGTTGTCGCCCATGAGGTGGTCGACCAGTTTCCGGCGTCTCTGGGTTTCGATCCAGAGATCACGGAACTGATTCAGGTCGTGGGCTTCGCGCACCACCCGCTGTATCACCTCGCGCCGGTACTCATCCAGTGGGATGGGAACATCCCGGCCGTCCCGGTGGCACAGGATAAACCGACCCTGCGGCGTGACAGAAACGAACTGTCCCTTCATCTCGGCCACCGGCAGAGGGGGCTCCGGTTCCGGCTCATCCCATCCGCCGCCCTCATCGCCGCCCGGTTTTTTCTTTTTTTGCTGAGGCGGCCTCGTAATGAAATCGGTTCCGAGGAGGTCGGTCACCCCGGTGTAGTCATAAAGCCAGAATTTGTATTTGCCGGTTTCCTCGTGAATTCGGGAGCCGCGCCCCATCATCTGGTAGAATTTGATGGGGGACTGGAGATAGCGGAAAAAGACCACGGTGTTCAACCGTTCGATATCCACTCCAGCTTCCAACAAGTCCACGGTACAGGCGATGAATGCCCGCCGGCCGGAACCGCGCAAGGGTTCGATCATCTCCGCGCCGTTGTTTTTACCGCCCATGCACTTGAAGGCATAATGGTCCTTAGGGGTCTTCTGGTTTTCGCGGCACCAGGTCACATAGAGGTTGTTGAGCTGCATGGCCACTCGATCGGCATGTAATTCCCGGGTGCAGAAAACGATCACCTTCTGTTCCGGTCCGCCGTTTTGGCACAACTGCTCGAATAGATCGGCACACATGGCCTCGATACGCTCGGGGAGCAGCAGGTCATCATCAAAATGGGGGGCGCTGTATTGGTCTCTGGTCAGATCTTCCGCGCCGATGGGGCGGCCGGTGCGAACGTCGATGGGTTTTGCGGCCAAAACTTCCTCGCGGGTAAAGGTCTTCCAGTCTATGGAAGGCTTGCGCCGCACGATCTCACAGGCTGCCAGGTAGCCGTCTTCCTGGGCCTGGATCAGTGTATACTCGTAGACCGGCTCGCCGAAATACTTGACATTGTTGGCCGTGATCTCCACGTCTTCGGCCGTTCGCTGTTTGGATTCGCGCAACTGGCGCGGGGTAGCCGTCAGGCCGATGTGGATGGCATTGTGGTTGCGAATAAGAACCTGGGACCATTTGCCCCAGGCGGAACGGTGGCACTCGTCTATAATGATGACGCTGAAGGCGTCTTCGGTGTAATGTTCGGTCAGAAAACTGGCGATTTCCTCGGCCTCGTCATCGAGGCCCAGGGTCTGGTAGGTAGCGATGTGGATACGGGCGTTATGGGCGGCGTTCTTTCCGTTTCGGGTTTCCACGATGCGGGCGTTGTCGCCGAACACGGCCTTGAGCTTGGTGTAAGCCTGTTCACGCAGTTCATCGCGGTCGCACAGAAACAAGGCCGGTTTCGGGAGGCATTGGGCTTCGTGGAGCCGCCATAATAGGTTGGCCGCGATGATGGTCTTTCCCGACCCGGTGGCCATGGAAAGAAGCACGCGGGCCGCTTCGCCCAGTTGCCGGCAGCGAATGATCTTTTCAAAGGCCGCCCGAATGGCCGCGTCCTGATAGTACCGGGTCTGGGGATACGCGGGGCTGTCCGCCATGAAAAGCATGGCCGCATCGGGAACACTGAGATCGATGCCCGTGTCTCCTGCGTAGCGTGCAGTGAGATCTCCATGGCTGGGAAAATCTGCAAAAGGAAACGGGCCGCCGTGCAACCGGGTAAAGGTGTCGAACTCGCCGTAGCGGTACCCATTGGTGGCAAAGACATATTTGACGTCATGACGCAGGCAATCGGCATACCCTTTGGCCTGCTGCATGCCTTTCAATGGGTCCTCAGTTTCCTTCTTGGCCTCCAGAACGGCAACCGGAAGGGATTTGGGCATATCGCCCGCCTGAACGCAGAGCAGGTAATCTGTGCGGCCTCCGCCTCTGCGCCGCCTCCCCTTGGGGCCGGTAGGCTCCACCGGCGCGGGCGTTTCCAGCTTCAACCATTGATGATCGTTGTAGCCCTTTTGACGCAGAACGGGATCAATAAGGTAGAATCGGGTTTCGGCTTCGTTGTAGACCATGAGTCCGCCACGCCTTAATCAGGTCATCAGGGGTGTCTGAGATTTGATCGCTCGTCGCCCATGTTTTTGAAAATAATGGATAAATTACTAAAAATTATACCATGTGTGATATTCGATGCAACCAAAAACAGAGTATCATTTCCGTTTGCCATCTAAAACTGTTTTGTCTAACAGTAGCGAGAGATTTGACAAACATACGAGAAAATAGCAAATTAATTAATATTATATCGCCTAATGGTCAAACTTATCAGAAGTGATCCGTTATAGATTATATTTGACTTATGGTATAGATAAGACTAACTTCATTGATACTATATCGGATAAACGTCAAACGAGATTAAATTATGGGAATGGATGAATTCCTGTCACAACATGCCGTGTTTACGGTGGAGGAACTGGACCGTTTCCTTTCCGCCAGAGGGTCAGGCAACCCGAATACTCGCAGGTCGCTTTTAACGTACTATCGCAAACGGGGGCGGATAATACCGATACGACGTGGCCTGTATGCGACGGTGCCTGTGGGTAGCGATCCAACATCGAGTCCGGTTGATCCCTATCTCGTGGCTGCCAAGATGACCCCGGATGCGGTTCTCGCATACCACACGGCGCTGGAGTTCCACGGGAAAGCGTACTCTGTCTACATGAGGCTGCATTATGTATCGGCACGAAAATCAATGCCATTAACATTTCGATCCCATAAATTCTTACGGGCGCCCGTACCGCCCTCCCTGCGAGCCAAGGGCAAGGAGATGTTCGGGGCTTCCAGGCGAAACCATTTCGGTGTGGAGCTCCGGGTAACCAACCTTGAAAGAACCCTGGTCGATGTGCTGGATCGGCCGGACCTAACCGGAAGTTGGGAAGAGATATGGCGTTCTCTGGAATCGGTTGAATTCTTCGACTTGGATCAGGTTGTCGAGTATGCCCTCTTATTGGAAAATGCGACGACTGCCGCAAAGGTGGGGTTTTTCCTGGAACAGCATAAAGAGACTTTAATGGTTGAGAGCGCCCACTTAGACTCTTTAAAGCAGCTAAGCCCCCGTCAACCCCACTATTTTGTGCGGCACAAGCGAGAAGGCTGCCAGTGGGTCAAGGATTGGAACCTTATGATTCCGGTCGACATCCTGAACAAATCGTGGGGGGAAGTGCTGTGATTTTCTCATCGTCAGAGGTGTTGCCGATCGCCGAAACCACCGGTTTCAGGACGGAGATGATCGAGAAGGTGCTCCATCTGCTAAATCTTTTAAACAATTTGAACAGACACCCTCAATTAAAGGGCAAATGGGTCTTGAAGGGAGGCACGGCATTAAATTTGTTTGTGTTCGATCTTCCCAGGTTATCGGTGGATATTGACCTCAACTATATCGGGGCGCTGGATCGAGGGGCGATGCTGAAGGACCGACCCAAGGTCGAACAGGCCGCTCAGGCGGTATTTTCCCGGGAAGGGTACACCACAAAGAGGGTGCCAGAAGAACATGCGGGTGGAAAGTGGCGCTTGAGCTACCCAGGCTTCACGGGACAACCCGGAAATCTCGAAGTGGATCTGAATTTCATGTTCAGACAGCCGCTCTGGGACATTCAATCCTCCGATTCTCATATTCTCGGGGATTTCCAGGCAAAAGGTATTGCACTCCTTGACCTGCACGAACTAGCGGCAGGGAAGCTCGGGGCGCTATTGACACGTGGTCAGGCAAGGGATTTGTTTGATTGTCACAGGATCTTCAATGTCGACGCACTCGAACGGAAGCGACTCCGCTTAGCTTTCGTTGTTTATGGCGGGATGAACCGCAAGGATTGGCGGACAGTATCAATCGAAGATGTGGAGTTCGATACCACAGAATTGTCAAGACATCTCATTCCAACGCTCGATATGCGCTCTACAAAGAAGCAAGGCTCACCTGCCGCATACGGGGAGCGCCTCTTAAAGGAATGTCGGACAGGACTTGAGTCCGTGCTACCCTTTTCGGAATCAGAGCGCGAATTCCTGGACTTGCTGCTGGAACGTGGAAAAATCGATTCGTCACTTCTAACCTCTGATCGAGCCATGCAGGAACGTATCCAAAGTCAACCGCTTCTCCAATGGAAGGCTCTCAATGTTCGACGCTACAAGGGATTGGCCTGACAAAACCTGATGTATGCGAAAGAGTGGGTTTCCTAGAGACTGGAGAAGTGGGGCCGGCATTTTATCAGGGGCTTAATAATTAGAAATTATTGGAATTATAGCAACAGAGCCCCGTATCGTCGGTACTGGGCTCTGATTGTTAAAGAGCCGGTTACGAAAAGGATCGCAATCTTTGTCGCCTCCTCGGCGGGCGTCCTGTTCGATGACGTCACAACATGTTTAATATGCTCTAATTTTTTCTTGACAGTAGCGGCATCCTTTATTATTCAAGGTCGTCTTATCGTTCCTCGGTAGCTCAATCGGCAGAGCGGGTGGCTGTTAACCACTAGGTTGTAGGTTCGAGTCCTACCCGAGGAGCCAACCAATGACAACTGGGGGAACTGCGGTTAACACATCTGCGGTTTCCCCAGTTTTTTTCATGAGAGAAAAGTTACAAAATGCCACGGTATTGGCCACAAGGTCAATTTTGCGCTCTTTGATTTCGATTTTCTTTAGGAAAAATTTGAGGTATTCCTTGGCCATACCGCGTGAGCTATAATCGAAAGTTGTGTTTGAGGAATTAGGTGGTGTATCCTCCGGGCGATTGTTTCGCGGCAATTGCTCGGCATTTTAAACAACAAAATGAAAGGATAACACCAGTGGTCAAAACAACGGGAGCAAGATTTAGTGTCGGTATGATTTCTGCGATCAATCAAAAAGGCTACCTTCGTTTTATGGCCATCAATGGTCGCTTAAATGCCGACATCTTCATCGATTTTCTCAAACGTCTTATTTACAACGCGGACCGGCCGATTTTTCTGATTGTTGATAATCATCCGGTGCATAAATCGGGCAAGGTCCAAAAGTATGTCCAGTCTACTGAAGGTCGACTCCGATTATTTTTTTGCCGCCGTATTCACCCGAGCTAAACCCGGATGAATTGGTCTGGAATCATGTGAAAACCCATCGGATCGGCAGAAAGCAGATAACATGACCTGATGATTTAAAAGCAAAAGTGGTGTCAAGCCTCAGATCGCTTCAGCAGTCGCCGAAAAAAATAATCGGATTTTTAAAAGAACCAAACGGTCGTCACTATCTTGACAAAATGTCGAGTGGCTTTTGTTCTTCTTAGTAACTCGTAAACGGTTGGTTTCAGTTGATTAAGATTTATTACAAGAGTGAATTGAGAACTCAAATATGAAAAACGAAGAAAACAAGGACAAGAAAGAGGTTTTCCCACTGTATGGCGCAGATGAAATGTCTCGTACAATTCTGGATTCGCTTTCAGCACACATCGCCATCGTCGATGATAAAGGTGTCATTTTAGATACGAATGAAGCTTGGCGTAAATATGCGATTATAAGCGGCATGCCGGAGGGATATGACTCTATCGGGGACAATTATCTGGATATTTGTGATGCCACTAAAGGTGAGGATGCCGCTAATGCAAACGCCGTTGCTGCAGGCATTCGCAGGGTGATCCAAGGCAGCGTGAAGGAATTTCTGCTGGATTATCCCTGCCATAGCACCGACGGCCCCCACTGGTATTATCTGAGAGCCATTCGCATGCCCGGAGATGAACCGGTTAGGGTGGTTATCAGCCACGAAGAAATCACGGCATTGAAACTCACGGAGGAGGCGCTACGTGAAAGAGAGAACAAATTAGCGCTGCGAAAGACCGAACTGGAGGAGGCCAATATTGCCCTGAAGGTATTGTTGAAACAGAGAGAAAACGATAAATCCGATCTGGAAAGAAAGGTCATCACCAATATTAAAGAGATGGTACTGCCCTATATAGAAAAGCTTAAACGCGTCCATTTGAAACAAAAAGACAAACGGATCGTGGAAATTATCGATTCCCATCTTCGGGATATCATATCGCCGATGATGCACAAGCTGGCCAATGCAAATATCATCCTGACGCCCCAGGAAATTCAGGTGGCTTCCCTGGTCAAAGACGGAAAGGCCAGTAAGGAGATCGCCGATATTTTGAACGTTGCTGAAACCACGGTTCACTTTCACCGTAAAAATTTACGTAAAAAATTTGGCTTGAGTAACAGCCAAACGAATTTGCGAAGCTACCTCATTTCGATTTCACAATAAGGGATTTTACCTACCAGTCTGCCCCCGACTGTCCCACATCGCCCTGCTTCGGCTAAGTGCTTAAAATTTTCTAATAGATAGGACTCATAAATAAGCCTGCAAGTGGTGGGCCATTATGATCTTATTGCCTATACGACTCTAATTGGAGGTTGTCATGGAAACGATAGACATTAACAGTTTGGTGGACATTGCTTTTCAGTTGAAATGGAAAAGCAAAAATGCTGAACATGTTGAAGGTTATGCAGCGCGAAACGTTAACCTATGGCGTGACTGGCTACCCCAAGATGTTCATCGTTCCATTCTGGGAAAACGTGAATGGGAACGGTTACATGTCGATTTTGAATCCGGCGAGTTATGCGGTGGCAGCAGCCCTTCACTCAATATTAATCGTCGGCATTTCAAAATGTTACCGCAATGCGGCCGTTTTTATCCCAAGGGCCGGTTGAGTGGACTTCCGGGTGTATTCCCCCAGAATTTGCAGCCCTTTCGCTGCTTGACAGTCGAAAATGGCCACATGGAAATTGACATCGACCACCCCCTGGCCCGTTATCCTCTTTCGCTTTCCATGACTATTGGGCAAATGACAGCTAAAGAAATCGAGCGCGGCGGCAGCAGTATCGATTGGGTGGGGTTGCTTGCCGAAGGTCCGGGTATGCAGGCCCGTTGGGATGGAAATCCGACGGATTTTTTCAGTGGCAACCCGTTTGCCCGAAGAGATGAAGCCGAGGACTCGCGTTTCTACGATACACCGCGGCTGGTCCATCATTTGGATGAGACCGCCAGGGACATCGTAAATGATTTGCATAAACGATTTGTCAAGGACGGAATGCGTGTGCTCGACCTCATGAGCAGTTGGTTTTCCCACCTGCCCCGGGAGGTAAAGCCGGCACAAGTAAGCGGATTGGGCATGAACAAAACTGAACTGGAGCACAATCCATTGCTGACGGATGTTCGGATTCACGATCTGAATATCGATCCGGTATTGCCTTATGCCAGTGAAGATTTCGATGTCGTCGTCTGCACAGTATCCATAGAATATTTAACCCGGCCGGCGGCGGTCTTTTCGGATGTGGCCAGAGTACTGAAACGCGGTGGTGTGTTCGTGGTTTCCTTCTCCAACCGTTGGTTTCCACCCAAGACCATTCATATTTGGGAGCAGCTTCATGAATTCGAACGGATGGGGCTGGTGATCGAATACTTCTTGCGCAGTGGCGCTTTCGATAATCTTGGCACCTACTCCATGCGCGGTTTGCCTCGCCCGAAGAACGACAAGTATGCCGGCGAGCTGATTTTTTCCGATCCCGTCTATGCGGTTTGGGGGCATAGAAAATGAGGGCAGACCGAATAAATCCGCATCCATTTTTTATAATAGGATTAAATAGCTACAATCGTATTCCGCTATGCTTTGTTGGAAAACTTAAGAAGGAGGAACGATGGATTTGAAAGCGTATTTCGAAGCTACCGAGGGAATGGGCGTATTGTCAACGGCCGACGGCGAAGGGAAGGTCAATTCCGCCGTATATGCAAGACCACACATATTGGATGACGACAGCATCGCATTTATCATGCGAGATCGTTTATCCCACCACAAATTGGCATCCAACCCGCATGCCGCTTACCTGTTCCGTGAAAAAGGCACGGGCTACAATGGCGTACGATTGCATTTGACCAAAACTCATGAGGAGAGCAATACGCCGCTGGTTCGGGAATTGTGCCGGCGCTGCCGTATCGACCATAGTTCGAATGCCGTTCGATATCTGGTGGCATTCAAGATTGAAGAAGAGATGCCCCTGATTGGCCCAGGTGATTCGATTGAATAGAAATTTTCTTCATCATATACTGGTATGCCATGGTTGGTGTCCGCAGTTTGAGTAACATCCCATCAGACACATGGCCGTAATGCCGAAATAGGAAAAAATAATGGCTGCAACGATCAAGCTTGGTGTTAGTACCTGCCTTCTGGGTGAGAAAGTTCGCTTTGATGGAGGGCACAAACACAATCGCTACATCACTCAGGTCCTGGGTCAATTTTTCGATTTTATTCCGGTTTGTCCGGAATCCGAGTGCGGACTCGGGATCCCTCGGGAAACCATGCGCCTGGTGGGTGATGCGAACAATCCAAGATTGATAACAAATAAAAATCATATTGACCACACTGATAAAATGCTTTCATGGTCAGCAAAGCGGTTAAGTTCACTCGAAAAGGAGGATCTGTGCGGCTTTATTTTTAAGAAGGATTCTCCCAGCAGCGGGTTGCACCGGGTCAAAGTCTACAATGACAAGGGACAGCCCGTGAAAAATGGCCGGGGATTGTTTGCCGCCGAGTTCACGAAACGATTTCCACGAATCCCCGTCGAGGAGGAGGGCCGTCTCAACGATCCGGCACTGAGGGAGAATTTCATCGAACGCGTTTTCGCCATGAAGCGGTGGCGTGAAGCACTGCATAGAAGGCGTACGATGGGAAATCTGGTGGATTTTCATACCCGTGAAAAACTGTTGATTATGGCCCACAGCCAGGAGCGATACCGTGAAATGGGGCGTCTGGTGGCTACGGGAAAGCAACTCAAAACTGCAGATATTTACATGCGCTATGAAGCGCTTTTGTTCAGGGCGTTGGATCTCAAGGGAACCGTCAGCAAGCATACCAACGTCCTCATGCACATTCTGGGTTACTTTAAAAAGCAGTTGTCCGCTGATGAAAAAAAGGAAGTATTAGAATTGATCCAAAGTTATCGCAGCGGATACCTGCCGCTTATCGTTCCTGTCACCTTAATGAATCATTTCGTTCGAAAGTACCGCCAGCCCTATCTATCCCTACAAACCTACCTTAACCCGCACCCCATTGATCTTCAGTTGCGCAATCACGTGTAAGGCCAACTTCGACCGCTTAACGAAAGCCCCTTGAAATTGTTGCGTTTGTTGAAACATATTGTGATGCTCATACTCTGAGGGGGGGGGTAGGTTTCCCCTATCATCTATCAACCAATCGGCTCACATTGTCCAATTCCATTAATGCCGTATATTTATTTCAAGCCAAAGGAATCAAACCAATAACAGACAACCGGAGAGGTGACATCATGACCGAAGAAAAAGTTCAAGACTATACAGACGACAAGAGTGAAGGACACATCGACACCCGCGAAAAAAACTTTGAGTGTGAAGATAAAGACAAAAATCTCGGATGTGATCCTGGTATCGATGTGGCAGGATAACCGAAAGGAGGGTGCCATATGATCGGAACCGCCATTACGCTGATAGCGCTGGGTTACTTCATCAACAGATGTATCGCTGGCCGGGCATCGGGAGCCTCCTGTAAGATCTGAGGACATGATAAACGGCAGAGCTTCGAAATATAGGGCAAGAGATTTTAAACCACCGACATCTCGGTACACGGCGGAGCCTCTAACGAGGCTCTGCCTTTTTTCTGGCTCAGTCTATCTGTTTTTAGCTTTGCGCTGATCGAGGCTGGTTTGACCGCGGGTATAACTGCGGTTGACGACAAAATGGGTACAATCGATGGAAAATAAAGGTATTATTGTTCAAAGACGGCAGGAAACATCCAGCAGAATTTTAAAAAGGAACTTCATTCTGCAGGCGGGAGGTCAGATGTGATTCGCTTGGGGTTATGCTGCATTTTCGTCAATGCGCCGATCCGGTTCCGTCGTACGACGGCTGCTCATCAGGCCAAGTTCGGTCGCACCGAACAGCTTCGCAACTTGGCGGCCTTGTGCATGCACAATGCACAAGAACTTTTCAAAGCGTTGACCTACTGCCACGATCACGAAATTGGTGCGTTCCGAATCAACAGTCAAATTCTTCCGCTGTATACCCATCCCAGTCAAGGCTACCAAATCAAAGATTTGCCCGGCAGCAACGATATTGTCGATGCATACCTGCAATGCGGTAATTTCGCCCGTCGTCATGACATCCGCACCAGTTTTCACCCGGACCAATTCGTGGTTATTGCTTCTCCCAGGCCCGAGGTCCGCAAGAAGTCTGTTGAAGAGCTGCTTTACCAGGCAAAGGTTGCCGATTGGGTGGGTGCCGATGTGATCAATCTTCACGCCGGGGGATCCTACGGCGACAAATCGGCCAATCTGAAGCGCCTGGTTTCGGTCATTCAATCGTTGCCAGCCAGCATTTTTTCCCGGCTAACGCTTGAAAATGACGACAGGACATACAGCCCGGCGGATCTGCTTTCCGTATGCCGAGAGGTCGGTATACCACTGGTCTACGACGTCCACCACCACCGCTGTTTGCCGGATACGCTAAGCGTCGAAGCCGCGACGAACGAGGCGCTGGAAACATGGAACCGGGAACCCCTGTTTCACATCTCATCACCACTTCACCGTTCTTCTGAAACGGTGGATCGGCGGCACGCCGACACCATCGAGGTGGGGGATTTGCCCGAGACCTGGCGCACCCTTGACATTACCGTAGATGTGGAGGCCAAGGCCAAAGAGCTGGCGGTAGAGAAGTTGTACAACGATTTGAAACGATAACCTCAAGGCGCCCAAAAGCTTGCGTTGATCATTAGCTGCTTCTTGGGTATAAACGGACATTTTTTACCATACGTCCAATTTGTCAACATCCGAACCAACTTGAAAGGGAGGCAGACCGACATGAGGCGCGAGGAATCGACCCGCAACGCTGTTCATCGGCTGCTGCGTGGTCAGCAGCTCGGTGTCCTCTCCACCGCCGGTGCCAAGGGCCCTTATGCCAGTTTAGTGGCCTTTGCAATTTCGAATGATGATCGCCGGCTTTTTTTTGTTACTCCCCGGACTACCCGCAAATTCGCCAATATCAGGACAGACGCCCAGATTGCCCTGCTGGTCAATAACAGCATCAATCGGCCTGAAGATTTTCATCAGGCCGCGGCGGTCACAGCCGTCGGCCGTGCTTCAGTAATTCACCCGCCGGAACTGGATTCCGTGCGTGATCGGTATCTGGCCAAACACCCGTACCTGGAAGAATTCGCCCTCTCGCCAAGCTGTGAGTTCTTGGCCATTCGGGTGGAACGCTACATCCGGGTAGAACGATTTCAAAACGTCACCGAGTACAGGATCGACAGCTAACCGGATTATACCCATTGAATCCCTGCCGGCTGGCACCCGGCACATGATTGGGGGTAAAGGGCGATGCAGAGGTGAAACCATGACTGAATATTCATCAAACCGTCCCGTTCTCGAGGTCGGTGCCACAGGCTATGTGGGCGGTCGTCTGGTCCCTCTGCTGGCATCCCGCGGATATCAGGTCCGTGCCATGGGCCGGTCCCTGGAGAAACTCAACTGCCGGCCATGGGCGCACTTTCCCCAGGTCGAGACGGTGCAGGCCGATGTGCGGGATTTGAAATCGTTGGTACGAGCAGCCCGGGGATGCCGGGCAGCATTTTACCTGGTGCATTCCATGATTGCCGATAAAAAAGAGTATGCGCAGGCGGATCGGGAAGGGGCCTTGAACATGGCCGCCGTGACAGCTGCCCAAGGGCTCGAGCGAATCATTTATCTCGGAGGGTTGGGCGACAAGGACGACCGTCGGCTCAGTCACCACCTGCGTTCACGGCACGAAGTCGAAGTCATACTTGCCAGCGGGCCGGTGCCGGTAACCAACCTGAGGGCCGCCATGATCCTGGGCTCGGGCAGCGCCAGTTTCGAGATGCTTCGCCAGCTTGTGGAGCGCCTGCCGGTAATGACGCCGCCACGCTGGGTCGACACGCCCTGCCAACCCGTTGCCATTGGTGATGTTCTCGAGTATCTCGCAGGGTGCCTGGAAAATGACCGCACCGCCGGCGAGACCCTGGATATTGGCGGCCCGGATGTGGTCACATATCGTGACTTGATCCGCATCTATGCCGAGGAAGCCGGTCTGCCGCCACGCATGGTGATCGCCGTTCCCGTCCTCACCCCGTATCTGAGTGCCAAATGGATCCATCTGGTGACCCCGGTTCCGGCATCGATCGCTCAGCCGCTGGCCGAAGGGCTGGCCATCCCCGTTGTTTGCCGGGACGAACGTGTTCTCGATCTGGTGCCGATAAAGCGAACCTCCGTTCGTAGAGCCATCCGGACCGCTTTGGAAAAGGTTTTAACCCACCAGGTCGACACCTGCTGGTATGATGCGGGCGAGCTGCTGCCGCCGGCATGGGCAGCCTGCGGCGATGCGGATTGGTCCGGCGGCACGCTGATGACCTGTGGGTACCGCGTGCGGATCAAGGCTGGGCCCGAATCGGTATGGAACGTCGTACACACCATCGGCGGCGACCGAGGATGGTTCTATGCCCAACCGCTCTGGTGGTTGCGCGGGTTGCTGGACCGCTTGACCGGTGGTGTGGGGTCGCGGCGCGGTCGGCGCAACCCTGAGGAGATCGGCGTGGGCGATGCGATCGATTTCTGGCGGGTACTGGAAGTGAAAGATGGGGAAAAATTGGTCCTGTTGGCGGAAATGAAGATCCCGGGTGAGGCCACGCTTACCTTTGAAATTATGCCTTTCCCGGACGGGACCACCCAATTGACCTTGCTTTCCCGTTTTCTTCCCAAGGGGATGGCCGGCATAATATACTGGTACAGTCTCTACCCATTCCACGAGATCATTTTTTTCGGCATGGCCAAAGCCATGGCCAGGGCCACCAAAAAACCCATCTGCGGAAAACCGCGACGCTTCACACCCCGTATTGCCGGCAGCTGCGCCTTACCCTGAATTGTCAGGGCAATCAGGGCTGCCGAACCGGCAGCCACCGCGCTCAGCAAAAGTTGCAGATCATGCTGTCATTGGGCACAAAGGTCCGGAATTTTCTACTGGAAGCTTTGGCCAGGTATCCTGGCACGGCCACACCGGAATCATACTCGGCATAGTTGACGAAGGTGCGCCCGTCGATGCGGACTTTCAGGCCCTGTTGGGGTGCCTTCAGGGGAATGATCGCACAAGCGGTCTGGTACTTATCCGCCAGATCAGTAAACCCCAATTTGCTTGCCTGTTGGGCAAGGTTCACTTCCAGGTAGTGGCGTGCACCGCGCTGTATGTTGCCGCCATAGGTTTTTTCCACATGTTTGAGTAGTTCATCAATGCGGGTATCCATCTTGTGTCTCCTTTTCATTCCGTTATTCTGCCCATCTATCATGTTTCATGATGGCTCGAGCGATCCACAGGGTTATGCTTGTGGTGCCGGCAGTCAGGAAAGCTCCCCAAACCATGTCCACGATGACAACCGTAACGAGCCAGCCTTCTAGCAAGGATAGAGCGGTCAGGTTGAAGGTGCCAAAGGCGAACAAGCCCAACAGACCTCCCATCAGAGCGGCATGGCGGACCCCGGACCCCTTGATGAGCGCAGGTATCAGCACGAAAAGCAACATGCCGCCGATGTACATGAAGTAGAACAGCAACACCGCATACCAGTTGATGGAATCGCGAAGCATGCCACCGACGGTGCCGGCGTAGAAATCTCTGGCCACAAGGCCGATCCAAATCATATCGATGAGGAAAAAGACGACCATTGTAATACCGAAAACCCTTCCGATATTGCCAAGGCGGTTTTGCATGCAACGCCTCCTTCGCCGGTGCGGACCGACAGTGTTGGTTCCTTGCCTTTACCTGAGAATAAAATGCCCACCGGTGGGAAACTTGCAATGGGAATGGCAAATGTGTTTAGTGGCAGGCAAAACCTATGAGTTTGGACCCTTTGCATGCCGGTAGATCATATACCACCGACATTCTTCTTGAGATGATCACGACCTAAAATTGGTCTCCCGATACGGTTTTTACCATTTTTGCCATCGTTTTTATGCAACTGTGGGGTACACCTGGCCGCGAGTTTGTGAATATCCCGACGTCTGTCATCTTTTTATCACCGAAGACCTGGGGCCATTCGCCAAATGCCAGATTCGTGGTCACAATCATAGACGTCTGTTCGTAGAGCTTGGTGATCATATGGCACAGAAGTTGACTGCCGTTTTTGGAGAAGGGCAGATATCCGAGTTCATCCAGCACAACCAGGTCCAGGCGGACAAACCTGGCTACTAACTTACCCGCTTCACCCATCAGCTTTTCCTGCTCCAGCTCATTGGCCAGATCAACCAGATTACAAAACTTGACACGTGCACCGTTGCGAACGGCCTGAGCGGCAATGGCGATGGCAAGATGGGTTTTGCCTGTGCCCGTGCCGCCGACGAAGATCAAGTTGGAACAGGTTTCCAAAAAGCCGCCCGGATACAATGATCGGATCTGCTGCTCATCGACCTCGGCTTCTGCAAAGTTGAAGGTGTCCAGGACTTTCATAACCGGGAACCGGGCCTGGCCCATTCGGTACCGTATGCTGCGAAGATGTCGTTCGGCAGCTTCGGCCTGCAGTAGTTCGAGCAGGATTTTTTCTGTGGTTGCCCGTCGTTTGCGGCCGTTTGACAACACCTCGTCGTAGCCAGCGTACATGCCACGTAACTTCAGCGCTTCCATGGTTTGCAAAATATCATTCCGCAACATGATGCCTCCGCTGCATCAATGACTCGTAACGCTGACAGTCGGCTACCGGTTCTTTTTTCAACAGCAGCCGTTCAGGCAAATCAATGACGGTCGCCGATTCTTGATCCTGGTTGCGGTGTAAGGTGTTCAGGATTACTTCTTTGTTGACGACCGGAAGCTTCAGAGCCTGCCGGCAAGCGTTCTCAACCGCTTTAAGTCCACATAGCGGAACTGCATTGAGGATGCCGACAAACTGACGGTCCCAATCGGCATAGTGGTTTTTCAGACGGGTTTGAACCCGTTTGATGGCTGCCGGCAGCGCCCAGTCTTTAAAGGGCGCACCATTGCGCAAAGCACCGGGTTTGCGACTCAACACCGGCAGGTAATGCCATGGGTCAAACACGGTTTTATCGCGACCGAACTGACGCGGATGGTCGCCCACAACGGAATCGTCGCTGACAATAACGATCCGATCGGCATACACCCGGATCTGTACGACATGCCCTACCGTGCTGCAATGCACGCTGTAGCGGTTGCGGTCAAACGTGACCAGGCTGCTGGGACTCACCATGGCCGGTCGTTCGGCATAGCCGTCAAAACGCGGCGGTAGTTTCATCAGATAAGGGCGCTCCGCCTGGTAAACATCCCAGATCGTTTGATCCCGCAAGGTCGGATGGTTTTGAGTCTTGGCCCATGTAATGCAGCTTTCCTTCAGATGAGCATTGAACTCATGAACATCTTTCACTTTTAATCGGGGCGTAAAAAACCGCCGGCGCACAACACCCACCTGATTCTCTACCTGGCCCTTTTCCCACCCCGATGCCGGTGTGCAGGCCACCGGCTCGAACAGGTAATGGGAACACAACTGTGAAAAACGATCGTTAAAGTTTCTCTCCTTGCCGGACAGGATCTTGTTCACGACCGCCTTCAGGTTGTCGTATATCCCCCGACGACATACGCCTCCAAAATGGTCAACGCCCTGTATATGGGCATCGAAGACCATCTCTTGCGTCTCGCGGGGGTAAGCAACCGCAAGGAAAAAACGGCTGTGGCACAGGCGGATATGGGCCACTTTGGCCGTGGTCGGCATGCCATCCATTAGAACCGACTCATGACTCCAATCGAACTGGAAGGCCTCTCCGGGCTCGAAGATCAGCGGGATAAACACTGGTGCGCTGGAACGCTTGTTATCTTGCTTCCATCGCTTTACATACCTTCGGACAGCATCGTAGCCGCCCTGGTAGCCCTCCAACTGCAGCTGTTCGTAGAGTATCTGAACCGTGCGCCGTTGCTTTTTGGGAAGACGCTGGTCTGACAACAACCGTTCTTCGAGTACATCGACATAATCGCCCAGCTTTGGACGTGGTTGTACCTTCCGTTTGTACTCAAAAGCGGTCTGGTCGCTTCTGACAACTTTGCGCACGGTGTTCCTTGAAAGACGAAGCTCTTTGCTGATTTGTCGGATCTTTTTGCCGTCCCGGTGATACGCCAAGCGAATTTTTCGTATCGTCTCCACGATGAGCATCTCCTGTTCGCCCCCCTTTGCGTTGGCATTGGCCGAACACAATAGGGGGCTGCACAGGGTGGGTCAATTTTGGACGCCGATTCCGGATAAAGGTGGGTCATTATTGCCTGCTGATTTGCAGCAATATGGAGCGTGGTATCAATTCACCCTCATTTAATACCTTAGAAAAGCTTGAAAAGGTATTGAACACACCGATCCGAGAAATGTTCACCTTTCCAGATTAATTGTATTTTATACCTCCGACGTGCTTCAATATTTCTTTCCTATTTCCCTCAGCGGAGGATCCCTATCTACTGCCTGCACTCCAACGTTTGAGAAGCCGCCCGCACTCTGCCATTGGAAGACGATCGTTGAGCTTTATCAGCCGACTCAGACCGACATGTGCCTTGCGTTGCGTGGTCACTTTTTTTGCGACGAGCTGTTCGAAAATCCAGAGAATCCCGTGGACCTGGATCCCGTGGGAGGATGTGGCGATCGTTTTAAGCTTTTTTTCACCTGTCAGCAAAACAGCAGAAAGATTTTCCGCTAAGAGCAGACACGAACAGTCTTGGATGGAAAGGGGCTGGTAGCTTGTTTTGTAATCCTGGATCTGGAAAAGCTCCTCTGGTGTGAATACCGGAAGATGAATCGCATGTGACTGAATGGCTCGATCCAGCTGGTCTGAATTCGGCTCCTGGACCTCATCAACCACATCAGGAGGAACATGCATTTCCCACTTCAATTTGAGAAAAGCATTGAATAGCTCGACTTGAAGCAGGTCAATCAGGATATTAGCATCGCAGACAACAATGTTCATGACACGATCTGGAACGCCCGCCGGAATTCACTGAGGGGCAGATTTAGCAGTTCAGCGGCTCGGCTGAAGGTGATAATTTCCTCTGCAGCGGCACGATAGACCAACTGATCAAACCGGCTGGCATGCTCTTTCCCACGATACTCTCCGGGTTCATCAATTTTCCATCCTTGGGAGTTCACGGTGATGCAGAAATTTCTGTAGATATGCTCTGAAATGATTTCAAGGTGCCTTGCGCGGGCCATGACCGCCTGTATAGAAATACCATAGATGCCTTTGATCTTTTTCAATTCCCACAAAGCGATTTTGCTGCGTTTTTCGCCCAACTCGGCCTTGATGACCTTTTCCGGCAGCAAGAAAGCACCGGCAAAAGTGTGACAAAGTTTCTCCCGGGCTTTCGAATCAGTTCTTTTATCGATTTTCAGGAGGATATGTCCAAGTTCATGAGCTATGGTGAACCGTTTTCTCAACAGATCGTCCTGGCGCCTTACGGCAATGACCGGAATGTCCCCGGTCCAGGCTGAAATACCAATGAAATTGTCATCGGTTTCGATTTCGTGGATCCGAATGCCCTTGTCCTCTAAAAGCTCCATCAGATTGGATATGGGCGCTTCCCCCAGTTTCCACTTTCGACGGACCTCAACAGCTGCTTTATCGGCATCTTCGGGCCTTCGGACATGGGGATCAGAAAGCGGGTTCTTAAAAACCGCCATGTCACCAAGAATGTCTTCGATCTCCAGATACCGTTCCAGAAAATCGAGAGTGCGGTATTTGATACGTTCCTCCTCCTTGCGACCGAGTCTTGATTTTTTGCGGAATTCAAGCTCACCCAAACTGACTTTTTGGGGTCTGAAAAAATAATCGGACTTGACACCTAAAGCCCTGGAAAGGGCAACCAGTGCATCCCCACCCGGCTTCATGAGCCCCTTTTCATATTTGCTGATCGCCTGTTTGGTGACAGCGTGACCTGCCTTGTCCGCCAAGGCCGCCATGCTGAACCCCGACATTTTCCGAGCGCTTTTCAAACGCTCTCCAAAATTGGCCAGCATTACGAACCACCCCCCTTTTATGTTTTCATCTTTTTAGTTGACTAAATAATAAACATATTGTGATTTGTCAACCGATATTTCCAGATTTCAGCTTTTCGAATGCCGCCACCTGCTGTGAGACATATTGATGTCTTATGATTTTCCGGAGTCTTTTCATTGAAATATTTCTGCTTATCCTGGTGATAACTCTTTTGGAAACAAACAGTTCGAAAATTCAGAGAGCCCCGCGAGATTGGAATCCATGGGAGGAAAAATTTTCATTAAATTGTATTTTTTCAGCAATTGTTGAAAATAGATATTATACTGAAAAATAATATTGACAAGGCCAATTTTCACTGTTATGGTTCCTTTCAACAATTGTTGAAAGGAACAAAATAAATGAAAAGCAACCAGTTGATCGAACCAGCCAAGAAAAAGGTTAAGGATTGCTTAGAGGAGATTTCTTTCATTAAAACAATCAAAAGTGATGCGTCACTTAGCGATTCAGAGCCCGATTATATTTTTCAAGTAGAGACCCCGTTGGGCCAAAAAAAACTATACGTTGAAATCAAAGACAACGGTCAACCTCGATATGCCCGCATCCTGCTCGATAAGCTTAGCCTAATCAATGAAGGCGCTACAAATTACTGGATATTTGTAGCGCCTTTTATCTCAGAAAAAACAGGTCAAATGCTACGCGATTCAGGGATAGGCTTTGTTGATTTTGCCGGAAACTGTTACATATCATTCGAGGGTGTTCACATACAAAAAGAAGGCAAAAAAAATCCATTTTTGACAAAGCGTCAATTCAAGTCTTTATTCAGGTTAAAGGCGGCAAGGATACTAAGGGTATTATTGTCCAACCCGAATCGACATTGGAAGATCGAACAATTGGCCAAGGAGGCTCAGGTTAGTACTGGCCATGTTTACAATATCAAGGAAGAGCTGCTCAATAGGGAGTGGGCCCACTTCGATAGTAAAGGCCTAAGACTGAATGAGCCAGAAAGCCTTTTAAATGAGTGGTCTAAGCAATATCAGACAGAAGATAAACCTTATTTTAGTTTTTATTCTTTGCTTTCGCCGTCAGAAATTGAGGCTCGAATTAAAAAGACCTGTAACGACTTAAAGGTCCGATACGCATTATCGGGATTAGCGGGAGCATTCAGGATTGCACCGTTTGTTCGATATCACCGTGTAGGTTTTTATCTGGAAGATAAAGTAAATGAACTTGTGAAAACGATGGATCTTAAATCAGTGACCGGTGGCGAAAATGTAACGATAATGAAGCCCTTGGATGATGGTGTTTTTTATGATTTGCGTCGTGAAGGGGAGATGCCGGTGGTATCCCCCGTTCAGCTCTACCTGGATTTAAACGTACTTGGTGACCGCGGGAAAGAAGCAGCCGATTATATATTCAAATGGGTTATTAGACCGCAATGGAAGGAAAAGAAATAGCTGGCCATAAAGAGATAGTCATCAAAGCTACACGCCAGGTTTTGATGGAAATATTTAAGCTTCTATAAAATTTCCATGAAAGCATCATCCTCGTAGGAGGGTGGGTGCCCATCATGATCATTCCGGAAGCTGAGGATAAGCATGTGGGTACCATTGATGTCGATCTGGTAATTAACGATAAATCCCTTTATGAAACCGGTTCCGAAACAATTGAAGATATTTTACTTGAAAACGGGTATCAGCACGGAACCGAACCTGGTCGATACTTTAAAAAAATAGATATTAACGGGAAAACGGTAATCGTCCCCGTGAATTTTCTTACCAGTGAACAAAGATATATTCCGAAAAATGAATTTTTTGATATTACCGGCATCCACCCGATTACATCCCCCGGTTGTGAATTGAGCTTCGAAGTAAACGAAAAAATTTCCCTCAGTGGAAATCTGCCTGATGGATCACATTATTCCACCGTAATTAAATCAGCCGGTATCGTGGCTTTAATCGTTATGAAAGCCCACGCAATGAACATTCGGAAAAAATCAAAAGATGCTTATGATATTTGGTTCTGTTTAGCCAATTATCCAGGGAATATAGAAAGCGTAGCTGAAGAATTTATACCGCATATCGGGAAAAATAGTGTAAAAACGGCACTATCCCTGCTCTCAGAGAATTTCAAATCTATCGATGATAGAGGACCAAAGGACGTTGTAAGGGAAGACGGTTCAACAGATCTTGATTATACAATGTTTTTACAACAAGATGCCTTTCAGCGGGTTCAGGCCCTGTTGAATTACATAAGGAATGAATAAGCCCACCTTAATGGGAAAATGTTGTTCAACGTAAGCTATGATCCATGATTCCAAAATGATGGCTGAAAGCACCTTGGACATTCGGACCTCATTTTTATCGACATAAATATTTTTGGAAACAGGCAGTTCGCTATCGACAACAGGATTTGATAGATGCCGAAAAAGAATACGTTTTGGAAAGAATTCTTTGTATTAACCTGGAGAGATCTCGAAGAATGGGCTGGTACCCGCATCGTCGATAGAGGTCGAAGATACCAGCAACAGGGGCGGGTGGTGGATTTATCCATAACGGAAAATGATGCCCTTCTCGCCTGGGTACACGGAACGGAGAGATACGTTACCAAAGTTGTCATGGATGACGGCGGTTTGCCTGAATCGACATGCTCCTGCCCATACGGATTCGACTGTAAGCACGGTGTTGCCGTGGTGATCGAATGCCTGAAACGGGTGGAAAATAATAAGCCCGTTCCAAAAGCAAAGCAAAATGACGACCGTCTTAATCTATTAGGAGACAAATACTGGGATGATGGCCCCAATGATGCTGAAGGCATGATGCCCGATAATATTCGGCAGGATATAGAAGGTTTATTAAAAGGTAAAACCAAAGCCCAACTCATCGAACTCATCCATGACCTTGCCGGTCAATACCCGGAAATTGCCAGGGAGCTATCTGACCGCAAACAATTGGCCTCTGGTAACGCTGAAATGTTAATGATGAGGCTGCGCAGAGAGATCCAAGAAATTGGCGATGAGCCAGGATGGCAGAATTACTGGCAGAATGAGGGATTTACACCGGATTACTCGGGAGTTCGTAAAAAGCTTAAAACGCTGCTCAAGACAGGACGCACTAAAGAAATATTAACTCTGGGGCGGGATCTGATAACGACCGGTTGTCGCCAGGTTGAGGAGAGCCACGATGAGGGTGAAACCGCCATAGAGATTGCTGCCTGTATGCCCCTAATCGTCGACGCCTTGGATAAATCGAGTCTTGATTGTGCCGAGAAGCTGAACTGGGCGCTTGATGCCGTGCTCGAGGATCAGTTTGAAATTTGTGAGGCCTTAGCGGAATATCTTTACCGGCAGCATCCCGAATCCGGATGGCATGATCTTGCAGGCAGGCTGCTGACCCGCCTGGACATGCATAATAGCAGCAAAGGCACCGGTGATTTCAGGCGCAACTATGAACGTGACCGGCTCGCCGACTGGGCCATCCATGCCTTGGAGCAAGCCGGCCGAGAGGCTGAGATTATTCCATTGTGTATTGCTGAGGCTAAACTAACCTGCAGCTATGACCGTTTGGTCAAACGGCTTGTTGCTGCACGCTGCTATGAAGAGGCCGAGCACTGGATTGATGAAGGAATCCGGGCAACGAAAGTTAAATGGCCCGGCATTGCCTCCGGTCTGCGAGATAAGCTTCGGGAAATTCGAACGATCGAAAAAAATTGGCCTGCGGTGGCGACAATCCAGATCGAAGAATTTGTGCGGCACCCCTCGCGGCAGGCATTTATTGACTGTAAGAAAGCCTCCGGTAAAATCAAGGCATGGCGCAAGGTGCACAGTCACCTTTTGCGTTTTCTCGAAAAAGGTGAGGAGCCGTGGAATCAGAAAAACTGGTCTCTGCCGGAGTCCGGCCTGGACCGACCAGATGCGGATCATCGTGAAAGCTTTCCTATGATCGACGATCTGATTGATATCGCCATACTTGAGAAAAAGCCAGATCAGGTGTTGAAATGGTATGATCAGCGCCCTAAAGACCGTTTTGGATTTTACGGAATAGATGAAGACGACATTGCCACGGCCGTCCAAAACCACGCACCGGAACGGGCGGTGGACATCTGGAAAGACAAGGCGGAAAGATTGATTGCCCGGGTAAAACCCAGCGCATACCAGGAGGCAGCGAAATATCTGGCAAAAGCCGCTAAGGTTATGAATAAGGTTAAAAAACATGCGGAATGGGAGCGTTATATGCAGGAACTGAGGAAAAATCATGCTCGAAAACGGCGTCTTCTGGAGATCTTAGACGCTTTGGGCGGCAAACCGATAATTGCGAAGCGAAGGTAGGCATTTTATGCCAATGGAGCTGGAGAGTCAGAAAGATGAAAATAGGACGCAACGCACCCTGTCCCTGCGGCAGCGGGAAAAAGTATAAAAAATGCTGTTTGGGGAAGGAAGCCGTGCCTTCCCATGCATTGTATTATAGACGGTTGTCAGAAGCCCATGACAGGCTTGTGGATCATTTGCTTGCCTATGCCACCCGGACATTCGGAGAGGAAGCCATTCATGTGGCGATGAACGAGTTTTTGCTATGGCCCGAACCGGAAGACGAAATCAGTGAAGAGATGCTTGATCGGGTCGGTCCTTTGTTTTGGCCCTGGTTTTTATTCAACTGGGAGTATGATGCTTTTGATGCAGGTGTGGAACTTCCGGGGCCGGAAGAACGAACCGTAGCCGAATTATATGCCGAAGAGCGTGCCAGCCGGCTTGATTCACTGGAGGGGCGTCTCATCGAGAGCATCAACCGCAAACCTTACAGCTTCTGGGAAGCCTTGAGCGTTGACAAAGGAAAGGGAATGAAGCTGCAGGATGTTTTTATGGGAACCCAAGTCGAAGTCCAGGAGCGTTCAGGGTCCGAATATGTACAACCCGGCGACCTGCTCTATGGCCGAACGGTGTCTGTCGATCGCGTGGGAATGATCATCGGGCTTGGTGTAACCCTCATTCCGCCCGGTCGCAAACCGGACATTATTCAATTGAGAAAACGGTTGCGTTATGGCGGGTCTCCCATCACCGACGACACGCTTCATGACTGGGACGCGGAAATCCGGGAGCTGTATTTCCAAATAGATCATTCATTGTATTCCATGCCAAACCTCTGCAACACCGACGGCGACCCCATGGAATTTCATCGACTCATTTATGATGTATCTTCAGCCGAAGAAGCTTTTGAAAAGCTTTGTGACCTTTGTGTCACCATGGAACCTGAGGAACTGCATACCGATGCAGAACTGGATGGCACCGGCCGGATTGTTCGAGTCGAGATTCCATGGGATCGTCGGGGTCACAAGGCCAGCTCCGGAATGCCCAATACCCTATTGGGCCGTATCGTCATCGACGGCCATCGATTGAGCGCGGAGGTCAACTCAGCCGAGAGGGCTCAGGCATTGCACCATGAAATCGATGCCAGGCTTGGTGACGGCTGCCGATTCAAGGTTGACGAGATTCAGGATTTGGATTCAATGATGAGCAACCGTGCAACAGGACCTGCTGGAAGCAAGATGTCAAAGGAACATGAAGAATTGATGCAGCATCCTGAAGTTCAGGAACAGCTATCCGGAATGATAGGAAAGCATTGGGAGAGCTGGGTGGATGACAAGATTCCTGCCTTGGGTGGGAAAACTCCGAAACAAGCCGTAAAAACCGCTGACGGACGCGAAGCTGTTAAAGCACTTCTCCAAGATGCCGAAAGGGATCGGGGGCAAGACCCCTTTACTGCGGAGGCAAACCGCAAGGGCACTCAGCGAGTACGGGAATTACTCGGATTGAACCATCACTAACCACAGCTACTGAAACGAAAATCAATTTATTGTTCAGCCAGCACCTTGATCTCGAAATTTTGATTTCAGCGGGTTGGAGTCACAGACAAACGAGTCGGTCAGGTTCTTTCAGTTATCGAGCTGCGCGAGCCAACTTTAGAATTAACGTAGAGGCTTAGGAGCTTGCTCCTGAGCCTCTATGTGTTTAATCCCAAATTAGGGAACATTGCCCTAACCAGTACAGAGTAACCTTACAAAGATAAGCTTTCAATTAAATTGGTAAAAAGGTCAAAATGATAGCCGATTTGTTTCCTGTCCATCCTATTTCCCTATGGGCCCAATATCTACCCACCGCGGCCTCACTTTTCTACGAATCAATGCACCGGTTTCAGAAAGCGATTCAATATAATCACCAACCGAAATTATATTGTACAGCTCTCCAGGATAAAAAAGGGTTTTCGCTAGGCCTTCTGAGTGAGGTCCTTCAAAACTTTTAAAAATGAACACAACAAATCTTCTGCCATCGAATGCCTCCGATTGTGGTTGTTCTCTCTCGATACAAAGTATTTCTTAAACTGCAGGAAACAGGTAATCACACCCTTGAGAGTATAAATGTCGAATAGAAACGCGAAAAAACCAAAAATCCCACCTCCTATAGCTCCATAGTCATGCTCAGTGACGGTTTTCATCTTCGCGAGTACCAGCAGATGATGGGGATCTATAAGTTCTTTATAGACTATAGTTCCTTCAAGCTCGATATCACTCCCAATAGGACTTGCTCCCATTCTATCTAAATAAATTTTCAGGGGATCTTTAGCCATTTTTCTCTCATCGGGAATTTTATAATCTTTGTATTGTATAATAACCACAACTCTCAGATATTCTTTTCTTGGCCAGCTTCAGCTAAGCTTCACCTCAGTCAGATATCAGGTCTCATCTATAACGCCAATTGTATAGTAGGGCTTTTTAAACCGAAGGGGCGAGAGTACCTGAGAGATGATATAAAAGAGGTGGATGTGTTTCACTCCGGGCAGCCATGTGGTAGCATCATCCGGTCACAGAATGTAAAAAAGTGCGGTATTGAAACGCCATACTCCACTTTTCGATATCACAATGTGATCAACCTATAGGCATATCCTTTTTTCCCAATGCCCATTTTTATCTGATTCGGGGAGCCACCATAAAAAAGAAAGCCCTGTAGAGATTTCGGCAGGGCTTTTTAATTAATTAAGTTTGGTTTTCTCCTTCTTCATCGCCGCATCGATACCGAACAGACGTCTCACCAAAAGCATCCTTGTCAGCTTACCCCCAACGACTATCCATATAACCTACTGTAGTTACAAGAATATTGACACTTCGTTCTCTATTTGAGATATTCAGCCATGCAGCGGATGACACTGGAACCTGAAAACCAAAAAAGACGCTTATGCGAATAGCATTCGACGGCAGGGAATTCGTTCGTGGGCGTTTTACCGGCATTGCAAGATTTCTCAGCGGCCTGATTGGGGCATTATCATACGACGATACGGTTGAAGAAATCATCCTGTCGGTTACCCATGAGGAGAGTGCTCCCCAGAGTCTTAGACAAATACAAAAGCTTTCCATCCAAAACATTCCGGCCACGCTTATCGGGTCGGAACTCGCCCTTTCCGCCATCACCAAATCCGGGATTGACTGCTTTATCAGCCCGTATCCAAAACTTCCGCTTTTTAGTATCCATTGCCCGGCAATTCATACCGTACATGATGTTCTCGATCTAACCCATAGCGCCTACCGTAAGCGATACCGATCCTACTGGGCTAAATTCAGGTTAAAACGGGCGTTGTCCAGAGCCGACGTGACCTGGTACGATTCATCGTTCAGCCGCGGGGAAACTGAAAAACTCGTCGGTATTTCAGGCCGCAATCCCAGAATCAGGTATCTTGGACTTGATGGCCGGTTTTCCCCCAAAGCCCAAGAAAACGAGACCGCCATTTTGGCGGAATACGGTCTGTATGGCGGTTATATCCTGACCATCGGTAACGGCTTACCCCACAAAAATCTGGGTGTATTGATCGAGAATTCAGAGGACCTTCACAGGGAGTTGGTGTTTGTCGGTGTTTCAAAAGAGAACCGGACCCACTGGAAATCCATGTACCCCGAAACGGATGTCATCTGGTTAAGCCATGTTCAGGATATTGATCTGCCGGTCATCTTGCGGAACGCCTTTTGCCTGGCTCAGCCGTCCACCGCTGAAGGCTATGGATATCCGCCCCTGGAGGCCATGGCAAGCGGCGTACCGGCGGTGATCAGCAATATTCCCGTCCTGGTCGAAACAACCGGGGGGTGCGCCCTGTCGGCGGATCCGTCTGATCGGGAGGGCTGGCTTCGGTTATTCAATCGTCTGGAAGATAAATCCGTGTACGATGCCCTGGTTCAAAAAGGAACAGCGTGGACTCGGCCGCTAGTGGCGCAAACCGCCTGGGAAAAACATGTCGCGGATATAAAGGAAATCGCGTCAGCCCCATAATCGCATGGCCCTTCGTGGTGAAAATTTCCCGACTGAAGCTTTCCAGATGAGCGTATTCAAGAGTTATTCATGGGGGGTCTTCTGTCGAACCAGGGATAGGCCTTCTCAAGCTGTCCGGCCAGGCGAAACAGCGTCCCTTCATCTCCGAGGGGTGCCATAAAGTGGGCGCCGCAGGGCAGCCCCTCAGGGGTCCAGTGCATCGGCACGGACATGGCCGGGAGGCCGCAAAGATTGGCCAGTTGGGTAAACGGGGTTCGTGCCAGGCTTCGTTCCGCCAAACGATCGATCGTTTTGGTGATCTTTAAAAGCCACCCCAGTCCAAGGGTGTTCACCATTTTTAGAATCCGGGCCTCCATTGGTTTTGGATTGAGTTCACCGATCCGGGCCGGGGGCTCTGCGGTTGTCGGCGTCAGATAAAGGTCGTAGGTTAAAAAGAAACGGCCCATCTCCCGTGCCGCCGTATCCCAGTTATGCAACGCTGCGGCATATTGGCCTGCGGAAATCGTTCGACCGATCAATCCGAGGGTCCATGTTGCGGGTTCTACATCCGCCCGAGTGATCTTTCTCCCCACAAGGGGTTCCACCTCTTTCAGCTTTGCCGCCACCTCTCCAAAGTACGTGGTGACATAGCTCCGGGCCAGTTCGGGACCGTCGACTCCGGGTTCAGCTTCCTCTATGATATGACCCAGGCTCTCCAGGACACGCGCCGCCTCCTCTACCGTGCGACGACATTCAGGATGGACCGGCGTGCCGATGGGAGATCGGGTGCTCATCGCAATTTTTAGTTGTCCCGGATCCCGTTCCACCTCTTTGAGGTAACTGCCTTCGGGAGGACGAATCGCATAGGGTGCACCGGTATCTGGACCATGGGTGGTGTCCAGCATGGCAGCGCTGTCCCGAACCGAACGGCTGATCACATGCTCTTCCACCGCTCCCTGCCAGATTTGACCGTGGACCGGACCGGTAGGATTTCGCCCACGGGTGGGTTTCATCCCGAACAGTCCGCAATAGGCCGCCGGAATACGCAGCGATCCGCCACCATCGTTTCCACTGGCCAGCGGAACCAGTCCCGCTGCCACAGCCGCCGCGGAACCGCCGCTTGATCCACCGGGAGTGTACCCGGGATTCCAGGGATTTCGACAGGGGCCAAAAATCTCCGGTTCGGTAATCCCGAGAAGGCCAAACTCCGGCACATTAGTTTTCCCCAAAATTACGACTCCGGCTTTCTTGAACCGGATCACCATCTCGCTGTCATAAGCGGGAACATAGTGCTTGAGTGCCTTGCAACCTTCGCTGAGCGGTACACCGGCGTATGCCTGGATCTGATCTTTGAGTAAAAACGGCACGCCGGCAAATGGGGCGTCAAAAGGAAGGTTATCCAGGGCGCTGCGTGCCAGGTCGTACATGAATGTCACCACGGCACTAATGCTGGGATTGAGCTGCTCGATCCGATCGATGGCGGTTTCCAACAGCTCGCCTGAAGTGACCTGTCCCTGCCGGATAAGCGTCGCCAATCCAAGGCCGTCATATGTCTCATACTCCGGGAAGACACCCATGGGCCAATACATATCACGTTGGGCAGAAAACTTAAGAGAATTTTCAGGCAGTTGACATTAAGCGCATCCACTGTTACCAAGAATCATTACTAATAGCATGACGAGGCGTACCTTGTACAATAAACCTAAACATCGCATGACTCAGCAACGGGCCGTAATCCTTGAGGAAGTTCGCCGGGATCTTGAACAGCACATGACCGCGGACGAAATCTACGAAAGGGTTCGGAAGCAACTCCCCCGCATCAGTTTGGGCACCGTGTACCGGAATTTGGAGGTTCTGGTAGAGTTAGATGAAATCCAGAAGCTCGAATTAAGCGGCAGTATCAGCCGGTTTGACGGCAACCCAAAGGGTCATTACCACATCCGCTGTATGCAGTGCGGTCGCGTCGACAATGCCCCGGTAGCCCCGATGCAAAAACTCGAAGACGAGCTGTATGGATCGACGGTCTACACCATCATTGGCCATCGGCTCGAATTTACGGGACTCTGCCCGGAATGTTCGAAAACTCAAACTCCCGAGACGAAGGGCAGGTAAGGCAATGAATCGGTCACTCCCCTGGAAGCCATCTATAGCCTTTGCCAAAAATATGTTCCGAATGAAGACGAAGAATCCATTGTCATGCCGGACTCGATCCGGCATCCAGAACATACTGAAATTACTGGATGCCGGCCTTCCAGACTGTGTCATAATTATGTACCAATTACTACTGAATAACCGTATCGATAGGTGATATATAGGTTGTAAAATCAAGGAGAACGATATGGCATTCCGATACGGCCAAGACCGAAAGCAATTGGCCCT
>Ga0209780_1000033_pt1 | contig 71967 bp, 60 predicted proteins | sample WorMetexBAHAMAS2_FD_187384 | JGI IMG/M metagenome (GOLD analysis project Ga0209780, IMG submission 187384) | Marine gutless worms symbiont microbial communities from Max Planck institute for Marine Microbiology, Germany - Inanidrilus exumae... | ecosystem: Host-associated > Annelida > Digestive...
AGGGCCAATTGCTTTCGGTCTTGGCCGTATCGGAATGCCATATCGTTCTCCTTGATTTTACAACCTATATATCACCTATCGATACGGTTATTCAGTAGTAATTGGTACATAATTATGACACAGTCTGTTTGAAGGAGATGTGGATAAACATCCCGAGTATCTGGAGGAGGCCTATGAGGCCGGAAAGGAATTGGTTGCTGCTCTGGAAGCGGAATAACTCCTTGGAGAAAGAGCTTCAGAATTAATTTAATGTAAAATCTATCTCAAAAGTGTGGATCAGGGCTCAGGGCCCCGCCTACCGGCGGGATTTCACATCCTGATCTTTTTTGAATTGTGTTCAACAAGCGCAGGACGGAAAAAAAGCGGAGCATACACGATAGTATGTGAGCATTTTTTTCCGTGCTGCAATCCCGCCGCCGGCGGGACCATGGGCCCTTAGACGCGATTTTGAGATAGATTTCTATCCGAGATAGACGGATAGAACATCCTTCCTTGCATGAACCCGTTGGATTCTCACCTGAATCAAGTCTTCCGGAGTCAGTTGTATACTCTCCGAGGCCGGCAGATCACACTCGAGCATGTATTCCGTTAACAGAATAAGGTAGGCGTTTTTCTTTCGGTAGAGAACAATCGCCTCTTCCGGATGTCCAATACGGCTCTCCAGGTACTTCAGCATCCAGTAACGATGCCGATGGGCCTGGGTCCGTGTTACCTGGCTCATCGGTTGTTCCAGTGCCTGAATCAACTGATCCATCTCCTCTTCCGAATACGGGGTGCCCAGTCCAAGGAGTGCTCGAATCTGCCGCTGGGTTACCAGGTCGAAGTATTTTCGAATTGGTGATGTAGCGGTCACATATGCTTCCAACCCGAGTCCGGAATGATGGTCTGGCTGAGAACTCAGAATGAAGCGGCTCAAATGCTTCCGTTGCATCCAGTTCTGAAAAAGTGTCCCTTCCATGTTTTTAAACAGCCGTTCCCGGGGTTTGGGTTGCGAACGGAATACGGCTGGCTGGCCATGATCTTTAAGGAACCTGGCCATCAGCCAGTTGGCCATGATCATTAACTCAGAAACCAGCATCCGACCGGGGCTTTCCCGATTCACACGTGATACTCGGATCTCTCCTTCGTTATCTCTCCAGACATGGACCTCCGGTACCGATATCTGAACGGCACCCGATGCCAGGCGCTTTTCCCGGAATTGTGTGGCAATGTGATGGAGCATCTGAATGTCTGGATTGTCTTCCGCCGCAACGTTGGCGTCATAGTATGTCATCTGGGAGGACACGTTGATACGGCTTGGAAACACATCGTAATCAAGCACATCAGCGTTGGATGACAGCGACGCCGTAATGGTGATGGCCGGACGAAGTTCCCCGGCTTTCAGCGAGCATAGGCCTTCTGCAAGTTGAGGCGGGAGCATCGGGATTTTTGCGTCGGGCATGTAAATGGAACTGCCCCGGCGCTGGGCCTCCTGATCGATCAGGTCCCCTTTGGGTAGGATGTGGCCCACGTCGGCAATGTGGATCCCCAGCCGGTAACCGTCATTGATCTTTTCAATGCTCAGGGCATCATCAAAATCCAGCGTCGCCTGCCCATCGATGGTCAGGGTCGGCAGGTGGGTCAGATCTTTACGGAGGTCCCCGTCCATCGATATGCCGGAAGCCGTCAACTCTTGAGCCCGATCCATGACGGTTTCCGGAAACTCCGAAGTAATCCCGAAACGGAGAAGATCAATGTTCTCGTTTTCCTCATAAATACCCAGTTTGGTAAGGGCCCGAAAAATGTTGTCCGGGTCTTTGAGCCCGGCCCGGGACAGGATGGCATTGCCGATGGTGTATTCTGAACTCTCTTTCCCGTCGAGATAGAGGGACTCGAGGATTTTTACCAGATCCTGTTTGTCGGCCGGAATCGTCGGGTTGGGCGTATTCAGAACAGCATTGAGCCAATCGCCGCCGTCTTCGATTAACCTCTGTCGACGGGCATTTTCCCGAGCCTGGGATGCGATCTGCTCGACCTGCCCCTCTGTGTAGGGAAGGAACCGATCCTGGCCAAACTTGAAATAATTTCGATTTTTAAAAAGGGCATGGAGGACGGCGGCCTTGTGGTCGTCGCTGTGGGGTTTGGTGAAACAGAATTCGGCCATGGTCTGAAGGTCGATCCACTCCCGTTCCGTATTGAGGACTTCCCAGAGTTCCCGAATCCGGACCTGCGCTGCAAGGGTTTGTCGCTGCTGTTTCTTAGTTTTAAGGGTTTCGACGAGACTGGATCTGCCGATGGATAAATCAAGCCCATTCTCGCCGGCGAAAAGGATACGCCCGGCGGCCAGGTTGACCTCTCGATTCCCCTCTGTCAGAAGCCGAAGTCGGCTGTTTTTTACTTCCAGAACAACTGCGCAAACAATTCGCTGACGATCAATATATTCAACCACCCTGCCCAATTTCATAGTGTCAGAGGATAACAATGGGCATGGTCAAAGTCAATTTGACGACCCCCGGGATTTGACCCCGCCTAGAGACCTCCTATATTGTTAGCACGTTGACCCGTGGAATGGCTCAGTCGTTTTAGCTTCATTCCAGGATCGGGTTGGCCCGGATATTGTCTTTTACAATGGGAGGAGTGGGTGGCCCAGCGAGCCTCAATACATCTCATAACACCCTTTTTCAAAATGCACCGGTGGCGAATCGCCATTGGAATCCTGTGCCTCGTCATCGTCGACGTACTCCAGCTCCTGATTCCCAGGGTCATCAAGTGGGCGGTGGACGGACTCACCGGATTCTCTGTGGAACCAACAGGTCTGCTGACCTATGCCGGGTACATTGTCGTGATTGCCATTCTGATGGGTGTCTTTCGCTATATCTGGCGTCGGTGTCTGATCGGCACGTCCCGCATCATCGAGGAAGGGCTTCGGAATCGGCTGTTCGACCACATCCAAACGCTCTCCTCCGCCTATTTCGACCGTGTTACATCCGGCGACTTGATGGCCCATGCCACCAATGACATTCAGCATGTCCGCATGGCCACCGGCATGGGTATGGTGGCGCTCACGGACGGTATCGTTCTGGGGCTTTCGGCCATCGCCTTCATGGCATACATCAATCTCACGCTGACCCTGTTTGTGCTGATACCGATGCCGTTCATCATATTCGGGACCCGACTCTTCAGCCGGAGGATGCATCATGCCTACCAAGCGGTACAGGGCACCTTCGCCGATATGACCGAAGCGGTGCGGGAACGTTTTGCCGGCATCCGCATCATCAAAGCCTACACCGGCGAACAGGCATCGGACGAAGAAATTTCTTCCATTTCTCGTAAATACATTTCCGAAAATCTAAAACTCGTTCGGGTCACCGGGTTTTTCTTTCCGATGATGCTGTTTTTTTCCAACTTGAGCATGGTGATCGTGCTTTATCTCGGGGGGCGTCTGGCCATAGACCTGACCATCACTCCGGGCGATTTTGTGGCGTTCATTAGCTACATCGGACTCCTCACGTGGCCGATGATGGCCATGGGTTGGGTGACCAACCTGATACAACGGGGAAAAGCCTCCCTGGATCGCATCGACCGGATTCTTCAGACTCCCCCCGATATCGAGGATGCCCCGGTCAGTAGGCCCCTGTCGAGAAGCGATGGACGTATTGAATTTGGAAACGTTTCCTTCACCTACCCGGGCAACCATCGGCCGGCGTTGGAAAACATATCCTTCTCATTGAATACCGGCGGCACCTTGGGTATCGTGGGCCCTCCCGGTAGCGGGAAAACGACCCTGCTTCGTCTAATTCCCCGACTCTATGACGTCGAAACCGGACTGGTGCTCCTGGATGGAATCGACGTTCGCAACATCCGGCTGTCCGACCTGAGATCCCATATCGCCTATGTCCCACAGGAGCCCTTTCTATTCTCCGGTACCATCGAAGAAAATATTCTTGCCGGTGGCCCGGATTCCGGCGGTAGTGCCGTCGTCGCGGCCGAGAAGGCCGCCCTCCGTGGCACCGTGGAGAGCTTTCCGGACCAATGGGACACCATTGTGGGTGAAAAAGGGGTCATCCTTTCCGGCGGTCAAAAGCAGCGGGTGGCGCTGGCACGCGCCCTGATGCGACCCGCACCGGTGCTGATACTCGATGATCCCATCAGCCAGGTGGATGTCGCAACGGGCACGGCGATCATGGGTGCCATTCGTGACATGGTCGGTACACGGACGATTATTATCGTGTCCCATCGGATATCGGCAGTCCAATTTGCAGATACGATTCTCGTCATGGACGCGGGGCACATTACGGCTTCAGGATCCCATGAGGAACTGACCGCCTTTGACAATTTTTATAACCGGACCTTTCGTCTCCAGCAGATTGAGGATGAGGCCAAACCTGAAACGGTCCCCCGGGGAACACCCAGGCCGGTGCCGATTCGCGGATAGGGCGCTCGTTTTAGGATCATCTCCCGATTAGTTGTAGGTAACTCAGGCAAAATAGGAAGATAGTTCCCTCTTGAGTCGACACGTTCCAGAGGGTTCAAGGGGCCAAGGATCCGAGGATTCAAGTGAAATGCTAAAAGCGCTGATAAAACCTTTAGATAACAAACCCTTGACCCCTTGAATCCTTGGACCCTTTTCTCCAACAAATTTGGAGAAGAACCTAATTTCTAATGGCAGGGCAAGATAGGCGGTTAACAACATGCGAACGGATTACGGATATTTCGAGGAAAAAAAGCTGGGCAAGCCCTACGATGTGAGGCTGCTCCTCCGGCTCTACCCTATGGTCCGCCCTTACCGAATGCTATTTTTCGGAACCATTTGCGTGATCGTCCTAATCACCCTTCTGGACCTGGCCCTGCCGTTTATTACAAAGATCGCGATCGATCGTTACATCGTCCCGGAACAGGCAACATCCGAGGTGGATCGAAGCAGCGATATCCAAGCCGGGACAGCCGCGGTTCGCCTCTATCCCATAAACATGCGGGACCCGGAAAGCCTGGCCGTCGTAGAGCGTCACCCTGAGTTGTTCATCAAACAAGGGGAAGCCATCCATATCCCCTTTGACCGGCTGAGCCGCCTTTCAAAAGACGATCTGAGCCGTCTCCGAAAGCAAGACAGGTACGGATTGACCCTGGCTGCCGCCCTGTTGTTGGCCCTGGTGGTGGTCAGCCTGGTGTTGAATTTCATCCAGGCGATAATTATGGAATATGCAGGCCAGCTGATCATGCACGATCTTCGCATGCGGCTTTTTCGTCATATCCAGGGGCTCTCCATATCCTTCTTTACCCGAATTCCCGTCGGCCGGCTGGTCACACGGGTGACCAACGACGTGCAGAATATGCATGAGCTGTTTACCTCCGTGATCGTCTTTGTCTTCAAGGACCTGTTTCTGTTGATGGGAATCGCGGTCGTGCTGTTGAGCATTGATGTGAAACTGGCGCTCATATCATTTTCGGTGCTTTCCCTGATCGTGGTGGCCTCTTTCAAATTCGCCAACCTGGCCAGGGAAGCCTTTCGGGAGCTTCGAATCCGGATCGCTGAAATCAATACCCACTTCTCGGAAACCATTGGAGGGATGTCCGTGATCCAGCTCTTTAGTCAGGAGAAGGCCAACTCCCGACGGTTTTACGGCTTCAACCACGCAAACTATCTGGCGGGTATGCGTCAGATCCATGTGTTTGCCGTATTTATGCCGATCATTGAGCTGCTGGGTGCGGTGACCGTCGCCTTGCTCATTTTTTATGGGGGCGGACGCGTATTGACGGGGACCATCACATTGGGAGCTCTGGTTGCGTTTATTTCCTACATGCGGATGTTTTTCCGGCCCATCCGGGATATTGCTGAAAAATACAATGTCATGCAGAATGCAATGGCTTCGGCCGAAAGAATTTTTTTGATTCTGGACACCGGCGACCGGATTCCGGAATCACCAGACAACCGCCGGCTCAAATCGAATCAGTCTGTGGGAATGACAGGGGTCGATTTCACCTACTTGGAAGACGAACCCGTGCTTGAGGACATCTCGTTCCACCTGGAAGCCGGGGAAAGTCTTGCCATTGTCGGCCCGACCGGGTCCGGGAAAACCACCCTGATCAACCTTCTGATGCGATTCTATGACCCCAAGGGAGGCAGTGTGCGGATGAACAACCGGGACATCCGTGACGTCAGCATAGCCGATCTTCGAACCCGGTCGGCTGTCGTCACTCAGGACCCGTTTCTGTTTTCCGCCAGCGTTGGGGAGAATATCGCTCTGGGGCACCCGGATCTCACGGAAGCCCAAATGAGCGCCATTCTTCAAGCCTCCAACTGCACCGACCTGGTTGCACGCCTGCCGCAAGGACTCGAAACCAAGCTATCCGAGGGCGGATCTTCGCTGTCGAGCGGTGAGCGGCAGCTTCTCTCCATTGCCAGGGCATTTGCCAGGGATCCGGATCTCATCATTCTCGATGAGGCCACGTCTTACATCGATTCGGAAACCGAACAGCGTATTCAAGAGGCCCTGTTCAACCTGATGGAGGGTCGAACCTCCATCATCATCGCCCACCGCCTGTCCACCGCAAAAGCGGCCGATCGGATTCTCGTTCTGAATAGAGGCCGGATCATCGAATCCGGCAGCCACCCGGAACTGATGTCCGAGCAGGGCTTCTATTACAAGCTGCATCAATTGCAGAATTAGATTCTGGATCCTGGATACTCGTCCGCCCTTGGCGGACTGGATGCTGGATACTTGTTTGCCAGCCTGCCCTGAGCGCAGCCGAAGGGTCAGCCCGTCTGCCCGTTGGCCCGTTTGCCCGTTGGCCCGTCTGCCCGTTGGCCCGTTTGCCGGTTGTTCCGTCTGCCCGTTGGCCCGTTTGCCCGTTGGCCCGTCTGCCTGTTAGCCTGTTTTCCGTCGAAGAAGGTCACTTGCCGCCTGGGGGCGGCGTCATTTTGTCATTTGTTCCGCTGCGCGGAATGTCATTCGTAGTTGATCATTGTACTTTCAGCTTTAAACTTTGAACTTTCAGCTCCAATCCTTTCAGCTCCAATCCTTTCAGCTCAACGACAATCCAGCATCCAGTATCCAGTATCCAGAACCCAGAATCCCCTTCCCCACTTTCGACCGCTGGGACAGATCATTCGCCGCTTTAATCAATTGAAAGAGCATGGTTTATTCCTGATGAGCGACATCGTCGCGTCACATAAAATCGTTTCACGATTTTATTTGCACTTGCTAAATCATAAACCTTGTGATAAGGAGATTTTTCTATTGTTATCAAAGTGTTGCAGGGCAACCGAGCAGTTTATTTTTGGCGGTAAAGCCAATTCGGAAGGAGATCCTGATAACCTTAACGTAGAGGAGGAACGGACTGATGGCTTATGATGCAGTAAACATGGCTGACTGGCAGATTTCTGAAGAAGCCGAAAAAAACATGCCGATGCCGGACGAATGGCGCGAGAAACTGGGCCTGGAAAAAGACGAGATGCTGCCCATGGGCCGGCTGGGCAAACTCGATTTTCTCAAGATCATCGATCGCCTTAAAGACAAGCCGGATGGAAAGTACATCGAGGTAACCGCCATTACCCCCACCCCCCTGGGTGAGGGCAAGAGCACCACCTCATGCGGCCTGATGGAAGGCCTGGGCAAACGCGGCGTTAACGTGGGCGGCGCTCTCCGGCAGCCCTCCGGCGGTCCCACCATGAACGTCAAGGGAACCGCGGCCGGCGGCGGAAACTCCCTGTTGATCCCCATGACCGAATTCTCCCTGGGCCTGACCGGCGATATCAACGACATCATGAATGCCCACAACCTGGCCATGGTGGCACTGACCGCGCGCATGCAGCACGAGCGCAACTACAATGACGAGCAGTTGGCACGCCTCACCGGCATGCCCCGCCTCAACATCGATCCGACCCGGGTGGAAATGGGCTGGATCATCGATTTCTGCGCCCAGGCCCTCCGGAACATCGTCATCGGGCTGGGCGGCCGCATGGACGGCTTCACCATGCAGTCCAAGTTCGGCATCGCGGTGGGTTCCGAGTGCATGGCGATCCTGTCGGTGATCCGCGACCTGGCCGACCTGAAAGAGCGACTGAACAACATCACGGTAGCCTTTGACAAGAGCGGCAAGCCCGTCACCACAGGCGACCTGGAAGTGGGCAACGCTATGACGGCCTTCATGCGCCAGACCATCAACCCGACCATGATGTGCACCGCCGAGTACAACCCATGCCTGGTGCATGCCGGACCCTTTGCCAATATCGCCGTGGGCCAGAGCTCCATCATCGCCGACCGCGTCGGCCTGAAGCTCTTCGATTACCACGTGACCGAGTCCGGGTTCGGCGCCGACATCGGCTTCGAGAAGTTCTGGAACGTCAAGTCCCGCTTCTCCGGCCTCAAGCCGCACGTCTCGGTTCTGACCACCACCATCCGCGCTCTGAAGATGCACGGCGGCGGCCCCACGGTCGTGACAGGCAAAGCCCTGCCAGACGAGTACACCAAGGAGAATCTGGAGTGGGTGGAAAAGGGCTGCGCGAACATGGTGCATCACATCAAAACCATCCGCAAGGCCGGCATCAACCCGGTGGTCTGCATCAACCGCTTCTACACCGACACCGACGCCGAGTGCGACGTCATACGCAAGGCCGCCGAGGCTGCCGGTGCCCGTTGCGCCGAGTCCAAGCACTGGGAACTGGGTGGCGAAGGCGCCCTGGAATTCGCCGATGCCGTCATCGACGCCTGTGATGAAGAGAACGACTTCAAATTCCTCTACCCGCTAGAGATGAAACTGCGCGAACGCGTCGAACTCATCGCCAAGGAAGTTTACGGAGCCGACGGTGTGGATTGGTCTCCCGAAGCCAACGCCAAAGCCAAGATGCTGGAAAACGATCCCAAGTACGCCGACTTCGCCACCATGATGGTCAAGACGCATGAGAGCCTCAGCCACGATAGAACCATCAAAGGGGTGCCCAAGGGCTGGTGGCTGCCGGTTCGCGACGTGCTGATCTACTCCGGCGCCAAGTTCCTGTGCCCCTGCGCCGGCACCATCAGCCTTATGCCGGGTACCGGCTCCAACCCGGCTTTCCGCCGCGTGGATGTGGATCCGGAAACCGGCAAGGTGACCGGTCTGTTCTAAATACCGGACATTCAATAATGATAGTAACAGAAGGGCCCGAATCTTTCGGGCCCTTTTTCTATTTTGGACAATTGACAGGGCTCAATGCCGGAGTTAAAAATGGTTTTCCACCCGAAACCTTCTTTCACCGGGAGATCACCCCATGGAATCCCTGACGACGGATCAAATAACGACCCTTTCCGGCCTGGTCGACGCGGATCGTTTCTCGACCGGCCGCTCGAGCTGTGAATTGCACATCCATGATATTTCGCCACACCGTGGCGTCCTGCCCGCCGCAGTTGTCTGGCCCATCTCCACGGAGGAGGTTTCCGAAATTCTCCAGTACACCTATGCGCAGGACATCCCTGTTACGCCATGGGGCGCCGGCACCAGCACTGAAGGAAATCCGGTACCTACCCTGGGGGGGTTGGTCATGGACTGCAGCCGTATGGATCAAATCATCGGAATCCATCCCGAAGATCTTCAGGCCGACGTCCAGCCCGGTGTGCTGCGAAAAACGTTGAATCATGAAACCGGCCAATATGGTTTGTTCTTCCCGCCGGATCCCGGGGCCGATGCCACCATCGGAGGGATGATTGCCAACAACGCCTCCGGGGTCCAGACCGTCAAATACGGTTCCACCCGAGATTACGTCATGCGGCTGACCGTTGTGCTTCCCAATGGCCAGGTGATCCACACCGGAACCAAAGCTCCGAAATCATCGTCCGGTTATGACCTGACCCGTTTGTTTGTAGGATCCGAGGGCACCCTGGGTGTGGTCTCCGAGGCCACCCTCCGCTTGGCCGGCCTGCCGGCCCATCACCTGGCGGCAACGATTACCTTCAATGATCTGGAATCCGCATCCCGGGCTGTGGCCCTGATGATCGGCTCCGCCCTGGAGCCGGCCGCCCTCGAACTGCTGCCGCCGCCGTTGATTCAACTGATGAACACGGAAAAACAGCTGGGGCTGGAAGAAGTCCCCTCCCTTTTTTGCGAATTTCATGGCATCAGCGAAGCCACCTTGGAGGAGGCGCGGGTCCTTGCCCGGGAAATATGTGAAGAGGCCGGTGCCGTCGACTTTCGGTTCGGAGTCCAAGCCAAAGAGCGGCAGGAGCTGTGGCGGGCCCGTCATGAAGCCTGGGAAACGATCCACCGGGCCCATCCGGGGAAAGAAACACTCATTGTCGATGCAGCCGTTCCCATTTCCAGTTACCCGGAAATGGTTATCTTTTCCCAGCAATTGATCGACCAGCATCACGTCGTCGGGTACGTCTTCGGCCACGCCGGGGACGGAAACCTGCACGTGGTGATGGTGGGTGATCCAGAGGATACAACGGAATGGGAGAAGCTTGAGTCGATCAACCATGCCGTTGTCCAGCGGGCCGTGGAAATCGGCGGGACATGCACCGGAGAACACGGTATCGGGATCGGAAAACGAAAATTCATGGCACTCGAACACGGGGCCGGCTGTGATCTCATGCAGAACATCAAACACCTTATCGACCCGAAGGGGCTTATGAATCCGGGCAAGATATTTCCCTGAGGGTGATGTACTGATCAGTCAAGCAATCTGGGAGTTCTTTACGCCAATGGATGTCATTCCGGCGCTGGAGAGTCCTAGTTAGCTACTGATTCAAGATGCAGGAAACAGGATACATGAAGGACGGGACCGAGCGTCCCATTGCATTCACCTGAATCTTGGATCTTGTATCCCGAACAATAGGCTAACCGGCTACCGAGAATCCAGGATCAAGTATCCGGTATCGAGGATCCAGCATCCAGTATCAAGCATCAAGCATCTGTTCATCAACCCATAAACAAAACACCAAACACTAAACACCATTCATCCATTCCCGGAGGGAACCATGTCTCACCCGCTGTATCCACATTTCCTGTCACCGCTCGATCTCGGCTTTACTACCCTGAAAAACCGATCCTTGATGGGCTCCATGCATACCGGCCTCGAAGAATCACCAAACGGATTCGAAAAAATGGCAGTCTATTTCGCCGAGCGGGCCAAAGGCGGAGTCGCCCTGATGGTCACCGGAGGGGTGGCCCCGAACCCCTCCGGGACAGTGGCCGCCGGTGCCATCGTACTCGACTCAGAAGAAGCGGTTGCCGATCATCGGATCGTTACCGAGGCGGTTCATGATGCCGACGGCAAGATCGCCATGCAGATTCTTCACACCGGTCGGTACGGCTATCAACCGGAGATCGTCGCCCCCTCTCCGATTCGGGCGCCGATTAACCTGTTCAAACCCAAGGCCCTCACGGAAAGCGGTATCGAACAGCAGATCGACGATTTTGCCCGGTGCGCCGGATTGGCACGGGATGCCGGATATGACGGTGTGGAAATCATGGGATCGGAAGGCTATTTGATCAATCAGTTCATTGCACCGGAGACGAACCATCGGGAGGACCGCTGGGGGGGATCGTTTGAAAATCGGATCCGGTTTCCCCTGGAAATCCTGCGACGGGTTCGCCGTACTGTGGGAACGGATTTCATCGTTATTTACCGCCTGTCCATGCTGGACCTGGTTCGTGGTGGCAGCACATGGGAACAGATCGAGAAACTGGCAAAGGCCGTCGAAGCCGCCGGTGCCACGATCATCAACACCGGTATTGGCTGGCACGAAGCCCGGATACCCACCATTGCGGCCATGGTCCCCCGGGCGGCATTCACATGGGTAACGTCCCGGCTCAAAGGCGTTGTGGACCTACCACTGATCACCAGTAACCGAATCAACACCCCGGAGCTCGCCGAAGCGGTTCTTGCCGGAGGAGATGCCGACATGGTCTCCATGGCCCGCCCGTTTCTCGCCGACCCGAAGTTCGTTATAAAAGCCGAGCAGCAACGGGCCGAAGACATCAACACCTGCATTGCGTGCAATCAGGCCTGCCTGGATCATATCTTCCTGGGAAAGATTGCCACCTGCCTTGTCAATCCACGGGCCTGCAAAGAAACCAAGCTTGTGTATCGACCGACCGACGCGAAGAAGAAGATCGCTGTTGTCGGGGCGGGTCCGGCAGGCCTCTCTTTTGCATCCGTCGCCGCAAAGCGAGGTCACGATGTGGTGCTTTACGAAAAGAAGGATGTCATCGGCGGGCAGTTGAATATGGCCGTTGAAGTGCCAGGAAAAGAAGAATTTCATGAAACCTTGCGATATTATACCCGGCAGCTCGAAAAGGCCGGAGTCATCCTGAAGTTGGGAACCGAAGCTACCGCTGATGGGCTGAAGCAGGAAGCGTTTGATGTGATTGTCCTTGCCACCGGTGTCCTCCCGCGGATTCCGGAGATCGAAGGCATCGAGCACCCGAAGGTGTTGACGTATATACAAGTGCTGGCTGAAAAAGTGCCGGTGGGCCAGCGCGTCGCCGTCGTCGGAGCCGGAGGCATCGGCTTTGATGTGGCCGATTTCCTGACCCATGCAGGACCGGCAACCAGCACAGACAGAGATGAATTTCTCAAGGAATGGGGCATCGATGCGGCATATCGATCCCGAGGCGGCCTGTCTGAAGAAGGGCCTCAGATTCACCCCGCCGCCCGGGAGGTATATCTTCTCCAGAGAAAGAAAAGTAAAATAGGAAAGGACCTGGGAGAAACCACCGGCTGGATCCACCGGATCAATTTAAAGAAACGTCAGGTCACCATGATCAACGGAGTAACCTACAAGAACATTGGCGATGAGGGCCTGCACATAAACATAAAGGGAGAAGACAAAATTCTCGATGTGGACCATGTCATCATCTGCACGGGTCAGGAACCTTTACGGGAACTTCATGATAAACTTGTGGAAAACGGACTGAGGGTGCACCTCATCGGAGGAGCCGACGTGGCGGCCGAGCTCGATGCCCAGCGGGCCATCGATCAGGGTGCTCGGTTGGCTGCAGAAGTCTAATTCTTCTGGGAATTTAATGAACGTGGAAATCCTGAAAGCACAAGTTAGAACGGATAAGGATTTGTCGTACCACGAAGGCCACCAGCCGTCGCTGAAGCGTTGGCACGGCAGGCGAAGAGCACGAAGCTAACAAAATAAATTTAGACTCATTGTCTTCGTGTCCTTCGTGAGATTCGTGGTGAAATTGTCCCTACTGGAGTGTTCAATGCAAACGTATTCTTTCGGGCCTATAACCCAACATAAGGAATGCACCTATAATGCCCCCTCCCTCTAGCTCCCTCCCGCCAGGGGAGGGAGAAAATCTTGTCCTCCCCCTTGATGGGGGAGGCGCGGTGGGGGTGATAGAGTGGCCAACATTATCATCCTTAGATTTGTTTATAGGCCCGTAATTTTTTTCCTTGCCGCAATGGCCTGGATTAAGGAGTCGAACGTGAAAACTTATCTGACTTGGACAGCTATACTTGCAGCGGTTCTTCTTGTTGGGTGTGCCGCACCTGAAATCACCCTGTTCCCGGACGGCAGCGATCCCCTTCAGGAGTTCACCCTTTCCGGTAAGGAAGACGGAAAAGTGCTGGTCATTCCGGTCCAGGGTATCATTAACGATATGCCGAGACGGGGATTCTTGCGGACGGATCCGTCCATGGTGCAGGAGGTTGTCTCTCAGCTCAAGAAAGCGGAACAGGACGACGAGGTCCGGGCGGTTCTGCTGACGATTAATTCGCCGGGGGGAACCGCCACGGCAACCGACCTGCTCTATCACGAGATCACAACGTTCAAGAAGCGAACCGGGGTCAAAGTGGTGGCGGCCATGATGAATGTGGCCGCTTCCGGGGGATACTATATCGCTCTTCCTGCGGACGTCATTTTTGCCCACCCGACGTCCATCACCGGGTCTGTGGGGGTCGTATTTCTCCGGCCCAAGGTGACCGGCCTGCTGGATAAGATCGGTGTCGACGTGGAGGTCAACAAGTCCGGAGAGAACAAAGACATGGGGTCACCCTTTCGGGACGCCACCGAGGAAGAAGAACGTATTCTCCAGGGCCTCACGGATACGCTGGGAGAAGACTTCGTTCAGAAAGTGCGTAAACACCGGACCATGAGCGCCCACGCCATCAACGACATGGTAACGGCTCGAATCTACATTGCAGAAGATGCCCGAAAGCTGGGCATGGTCGATAAGATCGGGTACCTGAGCGATGCCATCGGCGCAGCAAAACAGATGGCAGGACTTCCCGAAAACGCCCGGGTCATCGTCTACCGTCGCACCGAATTTGCCAACGATACCATTTACAACCCGATCACCACCCAGGCCGCCGGGCCGGGATCGCCCCTGGTGGACACGGGGATGTTCGGGCAACTGGCCAATCTGCAACCCGGCTTTTACTACCTCTGGCCATCGGCCATCGGTTCGGAATAAAAACACATTTGGTGAAAGAGACTCTCCATGACCCTGCTTGAGCTCATCGAATCCTGGCTTTCGGCCTCAAACCTTGGCACCGGAACCAGCAGTTTACTGGCCAAGATCATTGTGGCGGTAGCGGTGCTGGTGGTCAGCATCATCGCATTTTATGCCAGCCGCAAGATTATCCGCGTCGCGGTACACCGGATCATCCGCAGCACCCGGTTTACCTGGGATAACAAACTGGTGGAAAGTAAACTGTTCCTGCGCATGACCCTGATCGTGCCAGCCTTGATCCTCTACCTGTTTGTGCCGGCTATTTTCCGCGGATACAACCAGGCCATCGCCGTGGTGACCGGAGCCCTGAATGTGTATTTTGTCATTGTGGCGGTCGTGGTCGCCGATGCCTTAGTTGACGCGCTGTATAACATATATCGGGACATGCAGGTGTCTCGCGCAATACCGATGCGGAGCTTTGCCCAGGTCCTGAAGATCTTCCTGTACTTCACAGGAGCGATCCTGGTCATTGCCGTCATCCTCGATCGGTCGCCCGTTATCCTGCTAAGCGGCTTGGGGGCTCTGTCGGCCGTACTCATGCTTGTGTTTAAAGATTCCATTCTCGGCTTCGCAGCCGGTATTCAGCTGTCCTCCAACCGGATGCTCAGAAACGGCGACTGGATCGAGATGCCCAAATACGGGGCAGACGGTGATGTGATCGATATCTCTCTGACAACCGTCAAAGTGCGCAACTGGGACCATACCATTACCACCATCCCCACCTATGCATTGATGAGCGACTCGTTTAAAAACTGGCGCGGGATGCAGGAGTCCATGGGCAGGCGTATCAAACGGGCGATGTATATCGATATGAACTCCATCAAGTTCTGCACGCCACAAATGCTGGAGCGTTTTACCAAAATTCGCCACATCGCCGACTATATGGAGAGAAAAACCAAAGAGATCGAAGCCCACAACGCCGAACTCGGTGTTAATGCGGATGCTGCCGCCAACATCCGCCAGTTGACCAACATCGGTACCTTCCGTGCCTATGCGCTTGCGTATTTACAAAACCATCCCGATATCAACCCGGCCTTGACCCTCATGGTACGGCAATTGGCCCCCACCGAATATGGTCTGCCCCTGGAGATCTATGCATTCTGCAAGGATAAGCGATGGGTCTATTACGAAGGCGTGCAGTCCGACATATTCGACCATCTTCTGGCCATCGCAGGTGAGTTCGACCTTAAAGTCTTCCAATCTCCCGCAGGTACGGATATTCAGAAACTCTCAGCGCTGAAGGCTTAGCCCGGACATTGCACCAAAAGGAGACGTTCATGGGCAAAGCATTTCCTGACGGGGTTTCACAGGCACTTGCGTGCCCCTTGTCGTCTTACCGCCGCGCGGAAAGCCGCCAAGACGCCTCGCTTCGCAATTCGTTGCTCACTACGAGGCGAAGCTGTAGTCACACTACCGCGAGCCTTGAATAACCCTCCAGAATGACGGCGGGCAAGCGCAGTCCATGGATGTCTCCTTTTGGCCTGCAGGGTGAACACTTTTCAGCCATCCGCTGAAAAGTGTTCATGCAATGTTCGGGTTAGGGACAGGACGCGACATTCCCTTCCTGCATCAATCTGGGAAATCTTTTCTAGAAACCTGTAGAACAAATTACTCAATTAATGGGTAAAATCGGTGTTACCGAAGGGGCGATATTCTCGCAACGCACTGGTATCAATACCGTTTTATCCGATCAGGGCTCACTGGTACGCTTTTTGCGGAGTTAAGGAAGTCGCGGGGCATTGGGTAATCTAAAAAGGAACGGAAAATGGAAATCATTGTGTGCGCTCAGATTATACTCGTATGCGTTGCCGTCAACATCGGCGTGATGACGTATAAACGGGTTCGCAAGCAGCGAAGTTAACGGTTGATCATAAAGTCTGTTGCGTAGTTCGGACACAATCTCTCCCACCCGTTTGTCCAGATCCTCTTTTCACTCATTCATGCTGTTCATTTCAGTTCTTCCGGACGAGGGTATCGAATCGATCCGCCTTTTATAAATGAGGATCATCTCCCGACTAGTTGTAGTTTTTGGACAACAAACGCTGGTAGGCTAGGTTTCTCGGGGTGATCCATCAGGGTCCAAGGGGCCGAGGATTCAAGGGGTCAAGTGAAATGCTAAAAAGCTTCAAAGAGTCGAAGGGTATGGAAGAAAGACAACCATTGATTATGTTCGGAGGCTTTACATTTCTTATGGCTCGATTTGTGAACTGGAAACCCGCATTTTGTTAGCAGGAAATTTAGGTTTTATTGAAAAAAGGGATTTGGCACGACAACACAAGATACAGCAGAGGTCGAATGAATGCTAAAAGCGCTGATTAAAACTTTAGAAAACAAACACTTGAACCCTTGAATCCTTGAACCCTCTTCTCCAACTAATTTGGAGAAGAACCATAAATGGAAACCTCGCTATACTTCCTGATAATCCTGAGCAATGTGGATTGCGGCGTCAAAATAATCAGGTTACCGGCGAGCACCAGCGCAACGCCTAACAGAGCGTTGGTCGTCCAGAGATATCCTTCAAACAGGGTAGACAGTATCAAGGCGACAATCGGCATGAGCAACAGGGCGTAGGCCGCAAATTCAGCACCGATGCGGCTGATCAATAGCATATAACAGCCGAACGCCACAACGGATCCGAATATGGTCAGATAGAGCATCGGCCCCAGGTAGCCCATGGACCAGTCGATTGTCAGCGTTCCGCCGGCTAAAAAATGGATAAACAGCGTCAGCATCCCGCCATAAGCCATCCCAAACGCATTGGCCTGGGTGACCGGCACGCCTCTCTTTGCATTGCGGGAGCCGACGACATTGCCCAGTGAGGCCAGATAAGCTCCGGCGATGGCGATGAACAATCCGATGAGGCTCCGGGTAGCAGAGAAAGATACCAAATCGTGCCAGAACACGATGCAGATTCCCATAAGTCCCAGGAGCCCTCCATAAAAGGCCCGCCAAGCCACCGGCTGTCTCATAAAGATCCGTAGGTTGATGATATTCCACATCAGGATGGTCGAGAAAATGACCGCCACCAATCCACTCGTCATGTATCCTGTCGCCATATAACTGCAAATGTAGCTGAGACCGAACAGAGTGAATCCTTGCAGGATCATGAACCCGTGATCTCGAAAGGAAAAATTCAGCCGTCTTCGGGTGAACCGGCAATAGGCCAGAAGAATCAATGCCGCCAGGCAGAACCGATATGCGACCGACAGGACCGGAGGGACCTGGGTCAACTGAAGCTTGATGGCCAGCCAGGTAGACCCCCAGATAAGCGCCGCGCTGACATATAGAAACAGATTTAGCACTTCAAACCTGCCCGAACATGATAGGGCACCAATGCTTGTGGTCCACAACTATGGCTGTTCCGGTTTGACGTATGTATCTTCACATGCCTCCGGTGCCTTTTATGATCAACAATATAGCGATACTAGACCACCTTAGCATTTCCGCCACAAATTGACGACCTCTTCAGTCCGACAACCATGCTTTTACATCGTTTTTTTTTGGAATCTTGCCGACGCTTTTGACCTCCCCGTCGATGACGACAGCGGGTGTGCCGAACACGCCGTATCCGGCAATTTCCATGGTGTCTGTAACTTTCTCGACCGATGCTTGAAGGCCGCTTTCGGCTACGGCCTCTTTGACAATCTTTTCCGTCTGCTGACATTTTGGGCAACCCGGCCCCAATACTTTGATCTCCATGTTTTATCTCCTTTACGGTTTCGTATTCCGCCTTGAAAGACGGACCAAGTTACTTTGATTGTTTTCTTTTTGTTGAAGCAGCGTGTTCTAGCCACTGCTTCAGTTTTGCTTTAGACGGCACTCGATCGGTGGTCCTGACCCCCTTATCGATCACTATCGCCGGCATGGCCAAAATACCGTAGTCGGCAATCCTTTTCGGATCCCGTACATGTTCCAGATCGATGGGCAGGTTCATCTCCGTGGATACCATCATCAGTTCCTGCTCCAGTTTCTCGCAGGAAGGGCAACCGGGGCCGAGCACCTTGACCTGGATAAAATCGACTTCTTCTTCCTCAAAAGGTTGGCCCATCCACTTTTTGTACTCCCTCAAAAATGCCTTGCCGTATCGATCCCGAACATTAGGGCTGATGTAATTTCGCTTCCCCAGGCATAGCAGCAGGGCCTCGGTGATTTCTTCATCGGATCTTCCAGCGTGCTTGGCGGCGACCTCGGCCAGGCCTTTTTTTAGATCGATAATTCCGGTGGGGTTCTTGCCGACCCGGATGCGGGTCACTTCGACATCGGTCATGACTTCTCCTTTGCGCTATGCGAACAATGTTCCGAATATCATCCCGCTGATGGTGGCCATGACCACCACGAGGCTGACAAAAGCCGCGGTTTTCTTTGTCCCCAGAACACTGCGAATCACCAGCATGTTGGGCAGGCTCAGGGCCGGACCCGCCAGCAGCAGTGCAAGCGCCGGCCCTTTGCCCATCCCGGCCCCAATCAATCCTTGAAGGATGGGGACTTCGGTAAGGGTGGCAAAGTACATGAATGCGCCTACCACAGATGCAAACAGGTTGGCCCAAAACGAATTGCCTCCCACCAGGCCGCTGATCCATGCGGAGGGAATCAAGCCTTCGGATCCGGGCCGCCCCAGAAGGAGGCCGGCAACCAACACACCGGCTAGCAACAGGGGCATGATCTGCTTGGCAAAATCCCAGGAGGCCAAGAACCAGGATTCAGTCTCACCCCGTGTCGTGGTCAGCAGGCCGACAAAGGCAATCAGACCGACGGAAAAAGCGATGAGGGGTTGCTGGGGAACGGCTACGGCAGGAATGAAGACCGCCACGATGGCGATACCCAGCTTGTAGATCTTTACCCCCATCCAGCGGACCATCAGGATACCCAGCAGGGTCGTAAATCCGCCGGCCAACAGCCATTTCACTGCGAACACCGCCGACCAGAAACCTCCAGCCTGGGCCGGTTTACCCCAGGTAGCGGATACCAGCAGGCCCACCATGGCGGCAAACAACAACGTAGTCTGCCACAGTGGGCGCTCGACCTCGGGTTCCGGCATGTGCATGGCGGCGGCAACCTTGGCGGTTTCTTCTTTTCGATACATCAGGTGCATGATCAGGCCGATGACAATGCTGAAAATAATGGCCCCCACCGCCCGCGCCAGACCAATCTCCGGCCCCAGGATGCGGGCCGTGAGGATGATGGCCAGCACGTTGATGGCCGGACCTGAGTATAGAAACGCGATGGCCGGCCCCAAACCGGCACCGCGCTTCCAGATCCCGGCGAAAAGGGGCAGCACCGTGCAGGAGCATACGGCCAGCACCGATCCGGAAACGCTCGCCACGCCGTAGGAAAGCACCTTGTGTGCCCCGGCACCAAGGTATTTCATTACAGCGCCCTGGGAAACGAATACCGCCACGGCCCCTGCGATGAAAAAGGCAGGCACCAGACAGAGCAGCACATGTTCCTGGGCATACCATTTGACCAGCGCAAGCGATTCGATGATGGAATGGGTAAATCTTGCGGAATCCATGGGGAGGAAAAAAAACAGCAGAAATCCACCCACGATCACACTCAGCGGCTTAATGATGCCCTTCCAGTCAATCTGACTGGGTTCCTCCGGCATTTCGTCACGGACCGAAGCATCCAACGGGCCTTTGGCATTGGTCAGCGAAAGCGTTTCACTCATGATCTCCAGCTCCCTTCTTGAGCTCAGACAGGTGTCCTGAACGACACAGGCTCCAAATTCAATTTATATATCGCGATATTGGAATATAGCGCGACCAAAAAAATTTAATTCTTGTTCAGAATCTCGAAACGGTCAATTTGATCGATTGTCGTCATGACTGCGGTTATTTCCGAATCATCGTTCAACCAATGCCGCAAATTTCCCAGCAGGGACGCTGCGTACGGGCTCTGCCGACCATCGGCGAGGGTGTAATTGACCCATAAGCCGTCTTTGTGAGATTCCACCAATCCGGCATCCTCCAGGATTTTTAAATGCTTGCTGGTGGTCGATTGGGCCGCGCCGATAGCGGTTTGCAACTCGCACACGCACATTGAACGATGTTCTAAAATTTTCAAAATTTTAACACGACTGGGATCCGAAAGTGCTTTCATGACCCGGTTGAATTCTTTCATGGCTACCTCCATATCGTTACTTTGCAATATAGAGATTTGGTCGGATCCTGTCAACTAAAAAATTCGGGCTTTCTGAATTTTTTTTGGTAGGGACGCTGTGGACAACGATATAAATTCTATTCCCCTATTTGGCTGCACGGAAACCGGCCTGGCGTCTTCTCTCCTAAGCAGTTCCCTCCTGGGCCTGTGACAACGGGGATCCGATGGCCCTCCCCTGGGATGCTGACGAAGCTAAATCCGGTTCGGGTACGGGGGTATCTTCGCGGATACGCCAGAAGGTGCAGTAAAGCACCGGAACCACCACCAGGGTCAGCAGGGTTGCAAAGGTCAACCCGCCCATGATGGTCACCGCCATGGCGCCGAAAAAGGCATCCCAGAGCAGCGGAATCATCCCCAATACCGTAGTAAACGCGGCCATGGTCACCGGCCGCACACGACTGACCGCCGAATCGATCACCGCCTGGAAGGGGGCCTTTCCGTTTTTAAGTTCGATATTGATCTGATCCAGCAGGACAATCTCATTTTTCATCAGCATTCCCGACAGGCTAAAAAATCCAAGCAAAGCCATGAAACCGAAGGGCATATCAAAGAGAAGCAGTCCGGCAACCACCCCGATCAACGCCAAAGGCAGTCCAAGAAAGATGATGACCGGATGCCTGAGGGTGTTGAACAGCATCACGGAAATCAGGAACATGACCGAAAAGGCCAGGGGCACTTTGGCCATCAGCTTTTGATTGGCTTCGTTGGAATTCTCAAATTCGCCGCCCCACTCCAGGACGTACCCCGGAGGCAGCTCAATATCTTCGATATCGCTCCGCAACTCCCGGAAGAGGGAATCCGCCGTTCCGCTCAACTGCATGCAGGAAACCGTCAAGGTGCGCTGTCGATTGAATCGTCGGATGACCGGATCTTCCCAGGTGGTGGCCACCCCATCGGTGACCTGCTCCAGGGGTATGGAGGTCCCTGCAGCATCGCTCCAGACCAGGATATTTTCAAGATTCTCGATCCCCTCGCGCTGGGTTTTTGGCGGCCGGACAATGATCGGCAGCAAATCTTCGCCCTCGCGATACAAACCGGCTGCACTGCCCGAAAAATTTCCTGCAATGGATTGGGCGATCTCGGGCCGGAAAATGCCGGTTTCCCGGGAGCGTGCGCCGGCCATGGCAACAGAAGCGACCTTCACCCGTTCCCCCCAGTCAATCGAGATGGCCCCGGTGTTGTCATGGGATCGCATGATCATCATGGCCTTTTCGCCAAGCGCTCGAAGTACATTCCCATCGGGCCCCTTGAATCGCGCTTCGATGGCCTTACCGCCCGGTCCGAGCCTGAAACTTTCAACCTTCGTCTCCGCATTGGGGAATTGGGCATCCAAGTGGTGACGCACGCGGGGAATCAGATCACTAATTTTACGGTAGTCGTCAACGGTCACCAGCAACTGGCCATAGGCGCTGTTTGGCATCTCCGGTGAATAGGTCAGGATAAATCGAAGGGCGCCTCTTCCGGTGAACGTCGTCACATCCGTCACGCCGTCAAGACCACTGACATACTCGGCTAGCCGTGACATCTCTGAATCGGTGTAGTCAATGTGGGTGCCCTCGGGATGGGTCAGGTTGACCATGAACTGGGGTCGGGTGGAACCGGGGAAGAAGTTCTGCTTCACGAATCCGAAACCGAAAACAGCGGTCCCCAGCATCGCCAGAACAATCCCCAGCGTCACCCAGCGGTGCCGGATGCAACCGGACAAAAATCGTCTGTATCCCCGGAAGAATAGATTATCGTACATTCCCTTTTTCTCACCAGAACTACTGACGGGGATAAAGCTCACGCAAAGAAACGGTACGACCGTGACCGCAAGGACCCAGCTCAGGCCCAGCGCCAGAGCGATGACCTGAAAAAGGCTTCCCAGAAACTCCCCGGTGACATCTTTTGAAAGGGAGATGGCCGCAAACGCTAGAATGGCAATAACAGTCGCCCCCAGCAGCGGCCACCGGGTTTCGTTGACGGCCTCTTCTGCCGCCGACCTAGCGCCCATGCCTTTTCGGGTCTTGATGATGTACCCTTCTGCAACCACAATGGCATTGTCTACCAGCATGCCCAGGGCAATAATCAGAGCACCCAGGGAAATCCGCTGAAGATTGATGTCCAGAATCTGCATGCAGATAAATGTCGCCAGGATGGTCAGAAGGAGCACGGCACCGATGATGATTCCTTCCCGAAATCCCATAAAGATCACCAGCAGAAACACGACAATGGCCAGGGCCTCGAACAGGTTGAGGACAAATCCGTTCACGGCCGAGCGCACGGTATCGGCCTGGTAGGCAATGGTGTGCAGTTCCATCCCCACGGGCATACGGGATTCAAGCTCATTCAGCCGTGCCTTGACGGCATCCCCCATGGTCACCACGTTGCCGCCGGACACGGTGGAGATGCCGATTCCGACTGCAGCCTCACCGTTTTGGCGCAGCAGTTCCTGGGGGGGGTCAATATAACCTTTTGAAATGGAGGCGACATCTTTCAGGCGGATCATGCCGCCCTGTCCACCGCCTTGCAGGAGCTGGTCACCCAGGTCCTGCACAGACAGATAGTCTCCGGTGACCCGCAGCCGGACATGCTCCGAGCCCACCCGGACCCTGCCGGTTTCGGTGACCGAATTCTGCTGGCGGATGGTGTTGAAAATCACCGTCGGGGGCAGACCGAGCCGGGCCATTTTCGCACGGTCAAACTCCACATAAACCACTTCCTGCTGAAATCCCCAGAAATCGATACGGCCGACATCCTCGCACAGCAGCAGTTCTCGTCGTAAATCTTCCGCGGTTTTCTGAAGCTCCCGCTGGGAATAGCCATCTCCGGTGAGAGCCAGAAACACACCATAGACATCTCCAAAATCGTCGTTTATGAGCGGTGCCGACGCCCCGGGCGGCAACTCCGACCCAGCCGCGTTTATCTTTCGCCGCAATTCATCCCACACCTGGGGCAGCGTGTCCTTGTCATAGGTGTCCTGAATCTCGGCATATATGATAGACAAACCGGCCCTGGATATGGAGCGCACCTCGTGGAGCTGTTTTAACTGCTGTACGGCTGTTTCAAGCGGCTCTGTAATCTCCAGCTCAACCTCTTCGGCCGTGGCACCGGGATAGAGAGTATAGATGACCGCTTCTTTGATCGTAAAATCCGGGTTCTCCAGCCGACCGAGCCGTTCGTAGGAGAGCAACCCGCCGACAATCACCATGCACATAATCACAATGGTGACGGTCCGGTTTCGAAGACAGTAGGCTACAAGATTCATCCGTCCAGTCCTTCCTGGCCTTCCTTCATGGGCCTCGCGAGCATCTCTTCTGTCAGACTGTGGACACCGGCGGTTGCCACCCGATCGCCGGGCAGCAGGCCATTGTGAATTTGAATATACCGGTCATGCAGGGCACCGAGCGTCACTTTCACTTTTTGGGGAGTACCCCCCTCTTCCGGAATTACCCAGCAATAGGCATTTCCGCTGCTGCCCGAAAAAACCGCTTCCACGGGAACCAGGCTAACACCCTGCCCGGCATTCCTGTTGGTAGAAGTGGTGCTAAAAGCGATCCGGACCGTGGCCGTCATTCCCGGCAAAATCTCCATATCCGAAGGTGAGGGCAACCGGACCGCCACGTCATAGGCCCGGGTCACGGCATCGGACTGGACACTGAATTCCTTGACGCTGCCGGGAAACCAGCGCTCCCCGTCAGCATCGAACTTAACACGGATATCCTTAAATTGACTGATTCCGCCACGGGCCATGAGCGTCTCGGGAACCTGGATCACGACCTCCACTTCAGAGATGTCCTTCAGTGCGAGAATCGGAGCCTGTTTCTTTACATGCTCCCGCTTCTCCACATACCGTTTAGCCACCACACCATCATAGGGCGCAACAATTACCGTATCGTCCAGGGCTTTTTTGCGAATGTTCATCTCGGCCATCGCCACATCATAGGTCGCCTTGGCTGTGTCATACTCCGCCTGGGACACCACCTTTCGATCACGCAGAGCGGTTAGCCGTTTGAATTCCGCTTCGGCACGCTGGTAATTCGCCTGGGCGGCATCATGGGCATTTCGAAAATCCCGAGGATCGACGCGCGCCAGAATGTCACCTTTTTTGACGGGCCGTCCCTCATGGGCATTCAGCTCCACCAGAAGTCCTTCCACGGAGAAGGCGATATCCATCCGGTTTCTTGCCTTGGCCGTCCCAGGAAACATGCGGATTTTCTCAGCGACCATTTCTTTAACAACGGCCGTCGGGACGGGTCGCGCAACAGGCGTGATCTGGCTGTTTTGGTTCCCCTCCGTTCCGGAAACGTTGGTATACCAGACGAACGTGCCGAGGCTGCATACCAGAGCCAGCCCGACAAGAAAAAATCGTTTTTTCTTCATCACCTTCTCCATTATTGATTGTTGTTCCCGGATCATTGCAGATCCGCCGGTAGCGGCAGCCCTGCCTCCAGGATCATAGCCCGTGAGAGTTTTGCGGCGGCCGTATGATAAAATTGCTCGTTCAGCGTATTTTCACCGCGGACCATTTCCAGGGTCTGTTTCGCGGTTTTGTAAAGCAGTAATTCCCCATACATCATGTCGGTCCAGGCCGCCGCTTCATCAGATGTCGCGTCGGGCTTGATGAGTCTGTAAAAATTAAAGGAACTTTCTGCGTCTGGCTTGAAGATCTTTTCTGTGAGAATCACCATGGCTTCGGTTGGATTGGCCAGTTCCCGCAGCAGGATCTTTGTTTGCCATTCCGGCCGGTCTGCTCGGAAGTTGTCGTGAAATTTTCGAAAAATCGCTGTCCGGATGATTTCAGCCAAGCCCAGGGGGGTCTCAGTAAGAGATGGATTTTCCTGGATGACAGTAGAGAAAGTCGTGAAATCGCGTTTTTCGTGGGCAGCAAGACATGCTTCGATATAAAGGTTATCTTTACTGCCAAAATGATAATGTATCGCGCTCAGTTTCACGCCGGCCCGGTCGGCAATCATCCGCGTACTCACCCCGTCAAAGCCGTGATCGGCAAAGAGCTCTCCCGCACTGATAATGAGTAACTCTCTGGTATCGCTTGGTTTTTCCATGGCCGCACCTTTTTTCGGTCAATCGGACAGTTATTTCGAGTTGAACGACTTAAATATTAGGTCGTTCGACCTAATATGTCAAGAGAAAGTTTCAAAGAAATGCGGAACCAAGGGGGCGTCATCTGGTGAGCGAGGTTTCCGATTTAAGATCGAGGAGAATGGGCATTACCGAACTGTATGAATCCAAATCTTTTTTATTTGACCGCCGAAAAAACCTCATGCAATGTTCGGGCTAGACGGGTGCCATCTGTGGTCAGCTTTTTCGTGAAGTCTTGGTCTGAAAGGTCGAAATCTGCTGCCTTACCTTTTGGCTGTTGCACTCCGGGCATTTGAAACCGCCTTTTTCATACTCGGCCAGCCGAAGTAGCAGAGTGAACAGTTTGTTGCATTTTTCACAGATAAATTCATACGTTGGCATCGGTCCCTCCTTTCGCGGCGAACCGCTTAGCGTGTCGACCTATGAATTTAGTCCCTTTCACCTGGATATCCGGCAGCTTGCAGTTGAGAAATGCAAATGCCGAATAGCGGACTGTGGGAAGCTTCCTTAGTCATAATATATGACACCATCAAAAGACGATTCAATCTTCTTCGACGGGCCGGACAGAAAAAAACATTCAGACGTTTTCAGACATCCGTTTCAGCACTTTCAAGCCGTAGGGACAGACGGCCGAACAGATGCCGCAATTATGCCCCTTGTGATATTGGAAGTAATGTGTCTTCTTCCACTGGTCGCACGCGGTTACATCCAGAATCTCATCACGGAGCAATCCCGGATACCAACCCTTGCCCTTCAATGCCTTGGCCGGGCAGGCCTCCACGCAGCGCGTGCAGCGCCCGCAGAAATGTTTCTTGATTTCCGGGCCACTTGAAAGCGCCATGTCGGTGAAAACGGTCCCCAATCGGATCCAGGAACCGTACGGGCGTGTAATGAGCTGGCAATGACGTCCCACCCATCCCAGTCCGGCCAGCGTTGCGGCCGTCTTGTGGGGAAAGTCCCCATTGATGTTTACCGTGTCCGTGCGAACCGAGGCGGCCAGCGGCTGGGATCGAAAGCCTCTGTCTTTGATTTCAGCAGATAGTGCGGCCGATAATTCATTGATATAATCGTTCACCCGGGCATACTCATCGGCGTAAGGTTGATTGGGTCCGTTCTGAATGCTGAGCATGATATGGGGGTTCATCGGAATCGCCCATGAGAGCGCAAATGGAAATCCTGCTCCGGTGTCATCCAGAGGAGTCGCAAAACTCCGAAGATCTGCTGCGCCCCACAATCGAATGTCCTGGGCGTTCATCCACTCGGTCAGCCAGGTCGGATACGTCTCTGAGATAATCGGCATGGCGTCGTTCCTTATGTCTCGCGTAAAATAAGCACATGACATGTCCAACCCATGGTTCACTGATGCAATGGATCAGTGAATCCCAAGTCTAACTTTGTGTCGGTAGCGGGGCTTTCACACTACACGGCATGCCCACCTGGCACTTGGCGCACACGTCGGTGGTGTCCGGCAGGCCGTCCGGTTCCATTAAGAGATGATAGTTCTCGCGCAATCTTGCATAGCAAAGCCCCCGGTCCATGCCCGCTTCGGACAGGACGTCGATGGGACAGGTCTTGATGCACTTGCCGCATTTCTTCCCGGCTTTCAACAAGCACAATTGATCGGTGGTGACCAGCGGATGATCTCCCAGGTCCAGATCCGTGACCAGGCTTCCCATCCGGCCGCTGCATCCCGCCGGCGTGATCAGCTGGCAGTTGGTTCCGTAACGCCCCAGACCCATCAGGTGTCCCAGGTGCTTATGGGACCACAGGCTGACCAGTCGCTCCTTATCGAAGTTGTGCGTGGCTGGCGTGAGCGCCGCCTTTCCCTCATAACTTTCGATGTGGGTCTTCATGGCTTCGCTGGCACGGTTGATCATGTCGTTGGTGGAAGGATAGGCCCGCCCCCAGCTCAGGGAGGGGCGTGCGCCTCGGGTGTTGTCCCGTTGGATGTGATACTTGAAGGGAATGAACCAGGCAACCACCGTCTTGGCGTCCGGCAACAGATCCTGGGGAAGCGCGTGGTCCGGGACCGTGATGTCTTTCAAACGATGGAATCGGTCATCTGCCGGGGCACAGGCCATGATGGGTTGCCGCCAGATCGCGATCTGGTTGTACCTCTCCGGATAGGCAGCGACATAGTCAATCAGCCATTGGGAAAGATCGTCAAACGTCATCTGGATTGTCCTTCTTTGCAGAAAATGGAGTCCATAGCTTACCTTTATACTCCTGCTGACTAAAGTCCGACCATAGATGATGCAATGTCAGAGCTACGGAATGTTTATCACAGGTGGTATTATTCCTGAATACTATTGCGTTCTAATTGCCCCTCAAGGCTTTTCAAATCACCGAGCACCCATAAATCCTTGATCAATTTACCGTCAAATGTAAACAACGCGCAGCCGGTCCAGCTCAAGCGCTTTCGGGTGGGCGGGTACCCCATGAAGTCGTCTTGATGAATTCCTGTGAAGGTCATTTTTGCAAACACTTTGTCTCCCTCCGCCACAAGCTCCTCAATGTGACATTTATATCCCCCCAAGGAACTATGTACCATATCGACGTATTCTGCGAATCCGGCGTGCCCCCGCTTCTCCTGACCCAGGGATCCTCTAAAGGTGAAATCCTCATGGAGGATTGACGGAATCGACGCTTTGTCATGAGCGTCCCACAGCACACCATAGAATTTTCGAACTTGTCCTTTGTGCATACAAACCTCTTATAAACTATCTTGCGGGAACGCTCGCCGTCTCTATTTTAAATCGATAGCGGCCCCGTGCCGTATGAGATCTTTATGACGCAAGTATGAATTTCTTCACATCGCTTCATGTAATGCATGAAAACGGGCACTGTCCTCACAACACGCGTTGCTCATCCAGCAGCTGGATCTTCAGGATTTTCCAGAAGGACTCCGTCGGTTTGATGGTGACTTCGGCCGTGTAGGTGTTGCATCGATAGTGGACATGACTCTGATGATACACCGACCCATACACATCCCAATGGGCGACGATATTCAAACGGCCATCCGTGTCTTCATGGATCGAGTCAATCGATCTGATATCCAGTTGATGAACCAGGGCCATGGCATCACCTGTTTTTCCCAACCGAAGCCGTTCGCGATTCTCCAAATACACCTCGTTTAAGTATCCACCGGAAACACTTCGCGCCAGAACATCGTAAACATCTTCATCCCGATCAAGCATAAATGCCCGATAGATATTTAACATCAATCCCTGAAGAATTTTCGCGGCCTCTGCCTTGGAAGGGGTAGGTTGATGGTGCAGAGCAGGAATCCGGCCCAGGGCATGGCCGCACAGCGCACCCACAATCAGAAAAACCGTACACAACACGATGCCTCTGCGTCGCGCCCCGGGCAGCAGGCTGAGCAGAAAGGCGGCGACAAACAGAACAATGTAATGCCACCGGTCGAGCATCTGCAATCCGAAGGGCGGTAGATTTTCCGGGTTCTCTTCTGATCCTTGGTAGTTGGGGATCGTGGTAGTAGTTTCAGTCGGGCGTAATACCACCCGATGGATCGATCCATCCGATAGCCGGATGCGCACCAGCGCATCTGTCGTTGTTTGCTCAAGTCCGTCGATGCGAATTCGTGATCCAGCCAAACCACCACCAGTGAGCATCTCCCATATTTCGACATTCGCGTCGGTGGTTTGAACCCGTTTTAAGGGCGGTATTACTTTGAATTGCTCGGGGAAGGAGGGCTTCAAACCAGGGGGCAATCCCTGTCCCCGCGGCACCTTCCAGATAACACGGATCTTTCCGGCCGAAAGCTCTTCGATCTCCAGGTAGACCGGACGGATATTATCGGCCACGGCTATACCGGGTGTGATGACTCCAATAAGTAAACTCAGTAAGATCAGCTTAAGCATTTCGCTCGACCCCTGGAATCCTCGAATCCTTGAATCCTCATGGAGCGCACTTACGAAATGGGAATTACCAGCATTATGCCAACGGATCGTGAAATGCGCCTTATCTATTAACGTCTCCCTCATAGGGCAGACCTTCGAGCATCACCCGGTACCGCGAACGGACCTCTGCATATACCTTTCGGCGATGTTCCTCCTCCCTCTCCAGCATCAAGTCCCTTTTGACATCTTCCACGACCTCATAAAATTCCGGCGCCGCAGCCTCCTGGCGTTCATGGACAAAGACGGCGTGTATGCCATAAGCCGATCCGACAGGTCCATGCCACGTGCCGGGCGCCAGTTGCATGACGACCTGTGCAAACTCTTTACCGAATTGCCCACTGACGTCTGCTTCGCTGCATTGCTTGCACCCGGGTGATACCATGGATGCATCCCCATGCTGAGATGCCAGGACCGGATCCATATCTTTCTCTGTCAGATGCCGGACCGCCTGTTTGGCGCCCTCAGCCCCTCGTTTGTCGACACTGAAAAAAACCTGGGTAAAACTGATCCTCGGTGGGATGTCATACTTTTCCCGGTTATCGGAAAAATAGGTGCGCAAGTCCTCTTCGGTGGGCTCTGCCATGGTCGATAGGTTCTTGAGCAGAAATTCCATCTTCTGTGTCAACCGTCGACGCACCACCATGTCACCTTCATCAAGTCCCATAGCCACCGCCTCCCGGCTGAGGATTTGCTCGCGGATGAGCTGGTGGACCTGTCCTCTGAGTTCTTCGACGGAGGGTTCCCGACCCATCCGTTTGGTAAAGATGGTCCGCATCCATTCGATGTCGGCCGAGGATATTTCTACCACAAGGGGATCTTTGACCTGCGGATCCGCATTCCGATCCAGAACAGCATGGAGTCCAAACACGGCAAGGCCTAGAATGAAAAAATGGACCAAGGGCTCACGGAGCCACCTTGCAAGTGGCTTGTGGCGAGTGACGGGTGGCGGAGTTGAAGTGTCTGGTGGCGCGTGAGGAGTGGCGGACACCGAGTGGCGAGTGACTGGTGGCGAATGGTCTTGAGAGTACTTGTAACGATTTGTCTCGCGTTTTTGGTTGTCGAATTTTTTATTCATAAGACAACAAACTATTTTCCCGGTGTAAGCTTCCGAATTGTGGCGCTTAAAATACGATTGATTTCGTCGGCAAGTTTAATGCGCTCTTTAATAACATCTTCCGGAATCCAATGACGCAATCTCTTATAACGCCCTTGAGTCTCACGCAGAGAGCCTCTTGCTATAAATAAAAACCGGCGATACTCCGCTGAGCTGTGTCGCCCATAGCCCTCCTCAATATTTGAGCAGACAGAATCTGCGCTGGCGATCTGCTGGCTGACGAGTCTTTCGATTCTTCTGTCTCGTAGCCAGCGTTCAACATCTTCTACAACAAGGTCAAAAAGTTCCTGAGCCTTCTGATAGGCGCCAAAACTTTCCAGATTCCCACTACCCATTACCTGCCGTTCGCTTTTTGTCACTCGTCACCCGTCACTTTTCTTTGCCACTTGCCACCTGTCACTTGCCACTTGTCACTTTTTTCACTTCTCCGGTGTGTACCATATAGGACTGGTATAGGCCCGTTCCTGAATGACCATGGGCACCTCCTCGAGCATCCTCACCCCGAATCGTTCCGCCTCATAGGCGGTCCATCGGGGAGTCGGGATTTCCAACACGCGCGCATAATAGAATGCCCGCATGTTTGGATCAAAGTCCGCATCTTTCCATACGGCAAGCAGTTCCGGCGCGCCGATGGTATTGGTCCAGGTGGCGTTGGCAACGTCCACGGTATTGCCCACGGGCGGCAGTTTCCCATTCCGATCCGGTTTTCGGTCGCCGGACCAGACCACATCGTAGACCTTTTCGTGGGTATTGCCTTTTCTATCGAGCCAACCCTTCACAATCTGAATTCGATCGAGGTTGCCGCTGTAAGGATCTTTGAGTGCTGCAACCAGAAATGTCGGAGCCTTGCCTTCAGCATTCGGTATCAGGTTGCTGCCCATGGGAACGCCTTTCGTGTAGCCGATAAAGGCCGGTAGCCGGTTCCGGGAGTCCGCTTCCGTGAACTCCCATCCCCCGAAAAAGCGGACGGTCATGCGGGGCCCCGTGGTCGCATAGGTTTCTCTGCGCATCATCGCATCGAAAATAGCGGCCCGGGTGTTCTCGGTGGCCCACACTCCCGCGTAACCCGACGCCACCATGGACCAGCCCTCGTATTTCTTGTCACCGATCTGGGCCATGGGATGCTCCCAGCGTTTCGGCCCCGGCTCTGATCCCGAGTGCTTGCCGAAAAAGTTGTCCTCACCGGCCGTGGCCAATGCGGTATGGCTGTCCGTGGCTCCGATCATTCCGAACTGATACGGATTGACGCCGAGCTTTTTCTCGAGTTGAAGACCGATTCGCAACGCGCTACGGGCATATTCGTACTGGAGCATCTCGGGCTTCTTCTCGACGCTCAGATCCAGGTTCCCCTGATCCCAGGTTTCAAAGTCGGCAAACTCGTCGTTGGGCGACAGGTATGGATGGGTTTCGCCGTCACCCTTGATCTGGGTGACCTCGTAAATCGGCTCCCACTTGGCGCGGGTTCGGGCATACGCTTTGTCCAATCGCTTGCCGGTAAATGTATCCACGAGGGGAAACATGATCCCGTTGCTCAGGTTGCCGTTGTGACCGATGGCCAGGACGCGGCCGCCGGTTTTTTCCTGGTAGGCCTGCATCCATTTCCAGAGATCGCGGGGATTGTCACTGCCCAAGGGTTTGAGGGTCGTATACGGTTCCACCATGCTCGCCTTGGCGGCGCCATCCCGAAAGATCACAACCCGGTGCAGGTTGTTGCCACCCGTGTTGGACGTCCATTCGTAGCCGATCAATGAAGTAAAGCGGCCCGGCTCGTTGTATTTCTCTGCAGCGTTAATGATATCGTCCCATGTGGCATGGTAAGCCAGGTCCCCTGGCAGGGACATGAGCTTCTTCGGGAAGGTGCCCTGGGAGAAGGCCACAATGATCTCGGCGGCGGCCTTGACGCCCTCCTGACCGCCTTTCTGGATCATGTCGTACCACCGTCTGCCTGTGGGATCGGCCAGGAACTCGGGATCTCCCTCGTAGAGACGGGTGAAAAACCCCATGTTGTCGGAGTGGTCGGAGACCACGAGGAAATCGAGTGGCCGGTAAAGTTTAACCTTAAGGCCCGTGGACGAGGTGAGTTCCTCACCCCGGGCAAAACGGTAGGCGTCTTCGGGCATGAGCCGTGCGCCGAACGATCCGGCATCCATGGACAGCTGGGTGTGCAGGTGGGTATCACCCCAGAATACCCGGGTTGGAAAATTGCGCCCAGCCCAGGGTGAGAAATATTTCTGTCCCGAAAACGCGCCCTCTGCTGCGGAGGTTGGGGCCGGTAGACCCACCGTATCTCCGGCGAATGCTGGAACCGAAAAGCACACGCCGACTATTAACCAAAGAATGACGATTGCCAAGCTACGAAGTCGTCGCATCGTCTATCCCCTTTCGCTATTGTAGAGGAGAACGATTAAGTTCTCGCGGTTATTGAGGTAGTGGTGCGATTGGATGGAAGTTCTAAGAATTCCCAATCGATACGATTCGGTGAACCTTTTTGTATGTGAGAAATGACCGTTTACATCTATTCACGATAAGCTCACATGGCGATGATGCAATCGGTTAATTCAAGGCATATGCTACGGGAGCGTTGTTTTGTTGCAGCGGATTTGAGAACACTCCCGCCTATTTCCGGATATAGCGTGTGACAATCGCATCAAATTCGCTGGGACCGCCGTTTGCAGGGCGTTGAATCTGTTCCAAGGCGTGCTGGAATTTTTCGATAACACGAGCTTCGGTGTTCTTGTTGAAGGCGATGAAAAGATTTTTGCGATAAAACACGAAGACGTCTTCAAAGTCATTGGGATCAAGGCCCAGTTTCTGAATGATGAAATAGGCCGGTTCAATGCTGTAAGCAAACAGATCGATTCTTCCGCTGCGCAATTTCCGGATATTCATCTCCGCGCTGGTGACGCTGTCAATATTCTCCCGTTTCACCTGCTTTCTCAGCAGAATCTGTTCCGGGGCGCCGTCGCGCACCGCTCCGATCCGATAATTGTTGACGTCCTCAATGGTAGCAATGGTGATATTCTTCTCTTTCAAGGCGATCAAGCCCAGATCAAACCGGATCAACGGGCCAACCCACTTAAACAGCGGTTCCCTCTGTTCGGTGCGCACCATGCTGAACAACAAACTGTTGGGCGTGATTTGCAGCAATTTGTAGGCCCTGGCCCATGGCAGAAGAGCAATGTCCGACCGGTCGATGGGGTAGCCGAGCCGCTTCATAATACGGATCGTGATATCTGTTGAAATCCCCCTGACAATACCGTCTTCTTTAAAATTATAGGGCGGCAGGTGTTCGGTCATAATGGTCCACTGATCCATTCCGTTTGCATCATGAAACGGGAAACAGATACCGATGACTGTTATCAGAATGAGCCAGGTGGATCTCATGGAAGTTTCCTTTCCTAGAGGACGTTTCGAATCCATATAATCAGAATCGCGTTAACCATCCATTCGCACAAACACGCCCCGGATATGATTTGAATTTGTCTTCCGGTCACTCAGGTTTATGGGCTTGATCTGCCGTTGAAAGTATGGAATATGTGCAAGTAATTTGAATTTGTGAAATAAATCACTTTGTTGAACCCACCTGTCGCCCAAGGAGGGATACCATCAAGGTCCAACTGATCTATTTGTCCAAGGTCCCGGGGAACCGACCGCTGTTTCGGTTAGCCCCCCTGACCCATCCCCTGCTGGCCGCCTATACGCCTCCCGATATCGATGTATCCATTGTAGATGAAGCCTTCGAACCCATCGATGTGGACGGGGATGCAGATCTTGTCGCGCTGACATTTGTCGTCCCCCTGGCCAACCGGGCTTACAAACTGGCCCAGCAATTACGAGAGAGAGGTAAAACCGTCGTTGCCGGAGGGCCCCACGTATCGTTGATTCCCGATGAGGCGGCCGCTTATTTTGATGCGGTGGTCATCGGAGAGGGAGACCTGCAATGGCCCCAACTGTTGATTGATTTCAGATCGGGTTGCCTTAAAAAATTCTATCGAAACACCCGTCCTGTCAATCCGGAACAGATCCCGAACCCTCGAAGGGATTTGTTACATCAAAATCGCTACACCGTCCTGAACACGGTTCAGGCCACCCGTGGCTGCCCCTTCGCATGTAGTTTCTGTACCACCCGAACGGTGTACCCGGGTTTTCAGACCCGGCCGATCCGAAACGTCGTCAAGGAAATCGAGCAGGCTGCCGGAGGCGTGTTTCAGCAACGGGTCATCATGTTCTGGGATGACAACCTCATCGGGGATCCGCTCTGGGCAGAGAAACTGTTTCAGGAAATGGCCCCGCTGAATAAGATCTGGTTCGGCCAATGCACGTTCAACATTGTCAAGGATAGAGCCCTCGTCCGCCTTGCCGCAAAAAGCGGCTGCCGGGGCCTCTTCTTTGGATTGGAATCGTTTAACTCGATCAGTTTGCGAAATAACGGAAAATCTCACAATGATGTCCGAGCCTACGAAGACGGTATCAAGTTTCTCCATGATTCCGGAATCTCCGTATATGCCGGCATTATGCTCGGATTTGATGATGACCGGAAAGATATCTTCGAAATTACATTTGAGCAACTGAATCGCCTGGGCGTCGATATGATAGCGCCAAGAATCATCGTACCTTATCCCAATACGCCTTTTTTTTCCAAATTGGTCCGGGATAACCGGATTCTCCATCGAGACTGGTCGAGATACGACGGTTCCCATGCCGTTTTTCGTCCAAGGCATATGACAGCCGCCGAACTGGAAAAAGGATTCCGATGGTTCGATCGTAAATTTCACTCCTCCCGGTCCATCGCCACAAGATTATGGAAATCAAAGACCTTTCCGTGGCTCAGCGTTCCGGTCAACCTGGCAAAGCACAGCTGGGTCGAAAGAATATTTACTGATCGAAAACCATCAGGGCGAGAGTATCCTATCAGAGCCGCATTTACGGAAGATTTCTAACGCCTCCTTATCTTTTTTGTCCGCTTTTCTGACATCCCCCTTCCGCCTCAACAACTGGGCGTATGCAGCAATATCCTGCCCCAGGTTGTACTGCATGTCGTTTTTCCTGTCCGATGCAATGGCCTTCTTCATCCAGTTCTCCGCTGAAGCCGTATGTCTGTGATCTATCAACCCAAATATCTCTCCAAGATTTCGCTTCATGCTGCCGTCGCAGAATGGCACCAGATTGTCCTGCTCGTAGGCAACCAGAGCATCCAGGTCGATATCCTTTTCATTGTTCATGATCTTGGATTTGGCCCACCACATTCTGTTCAGATTGACCCAGTACGGGATGATGCGCTTATCCTCCAACAGCGTAATGACACGCTCGTAGCGAATCGCCGATTGCACGTATTCCCCGATGCTGAAATACAGTTCCCCGAGATGGGACTGAGCCAGGGCGTTCCAGAAAAACAGGTCTATTTTCTCACAGGTGGCGATACCCTTGGTCAGGTGATCCGTGGCCTCATCGACACGCCCCAACCCGGAGGACGAAATTCCGTGGGAGACATGGGCAAGTGCCTTAGAGTAGATGTCACCACTCTGGTCGGCCAGGCCCAGCGCTTCCCGGCTGGCACTATGGCTCTGGGGGATCTGACCCCGCACAAAGAATGCAAAATAGCTCATCATGCACTTCATGGCCGCAACGCCCCACAGGGCCTTTGCCAGATCATTTATTTCGAGTGCTTTCTGAAAGCACTGGAGCGCTTCATCGAACTGGCAATTCAACGAATACGCCAATCCCATAAAGTGGTTCACGAAAAACGCCGAAGTGAGATTTTGCTCGGTTTCATTAAGCCTCAGGGCGTGGTTAAAACTATCGAACGCCTTTGGAAGGTTGCCTTCCACAAGATAGTCAAACGCACCGATGATGGTGTATATTTGCGACAGCCGCACGGCATATTTTTTCTTTACGGCCAGTTCGAATATCGGCTCAACGGCTGCTTTTGCCTCTACATGAAAGTTGTATTGGAGGTAGTAAAGACCCAAGGTGGTGCGGGCATCGACAACCTTTTCCTGTACGGTCACCGTCTGGGGTAGGTGTTGGAGAGCGTAGATCCGTTTGTCACTGTAAACCATGGCGTCGTTTAAAGAGGCCGCTTTTTCCGCCATTTTTGCTGTCAGTCTGGCGTATTCGGCGCCTTTCTGGAAATTCCCTCCGGTGATAAAATGCTCTGCTAAAACTCGGTACTTGTCACTCAGGTTATTTCGATAGAGTTCTTCGATGGTATTGCCGATTTTCTCATGGAGTTTTTTCCGCTTGCTGGTCAGTATGGAGTCGACCACAACTTCCCGGGTCAGGGCATGTTTGAAAACGTACTCACAGTTCGGATAGAGGCCTCTTTGATAAATCAGTTCCGATTTTCTGAGGGCAGACAGGTGTGAAAGTGATTCCTCTTCAGGAAAACCGGTCACCAGACAGATTAACTCATGACTGAACTCCCGCTCGATCAGGGATGCCGTTTGTAGCAATTCTTTGGCGCCGGGTGGTAGGGAATCCACCCGGGCCATGATGACGTCTGTAATCGTAGACGGCACGATCACGTCTTTCAGATCCGAAGCGAAATAGTACTTCCGTTTCTCATCAATGATGCTCAGGTCTCTGAAAGACTTTAAAAATTCCTCGATGAAAAAGGGAATACCTTCGGTCTTTTCGTGGATGAAGCCCAAAAGCTTTTCGTCAATGTCGTCCGTTTCCAAAAGGTGAAATACTACCGAATCGGTCTCGTTGGAGTCCAGCCGATCTAAATTGATCTGGTGGTGGTAGGATCTGGCCATCCAAGTCGGTGTATATTCATGGCGATAGGTCATCAGAAGAAAAATCCTGGCACCGGCGATGCCCTCTAGCAGCTCTTTGAGAGCAGCCTCCGAACTTTTGATCCTCGATGGCCAGAATCAGGGGTCGTGTTTCCGCTCCCTTTATGGCGATCAGCCTCAACACTTCATTAATCCGTGCCTTTTTACCTTCCGGACTGATGGCGAGTTCTTCAATACCGCTGTCCTCGATGGAAAGAAGTTCGAGAAGATAGGGAAGAACCGACTCCGTATCATCTGTGAGAGGTTTTAATCCGTTTTTTAGCTTGGTTTTGACGTCCAGGTCCTGATCCTCGTATCGAATGTCAAAATAGGATTTAACAATATCGATCACCGGATGGTATGCCATGCCGCGATTGTAGGACAGGCACTTCCCGGTTAGAAACGTCACGTCCTCTTTGGCCACTGATTTTCTAAACTCGTACAACAGGCGAGACTTTCCCATCCCGGCATCGGACACGATGGAAAAGGCCTGCCCTCTGCCGTCACGGATCCGCTCGAATCCACCCAACAGCATCTGGAGTTCCTGCTGCCGGCCCACGAGGGGTGTCAGGCCCCGTTCGGACATGACATCAAAACGTGTCCGGTGGGGACTCGATGCGATGGCGCGGAATATATCGACCGCTTTTTCCTTGCCTTTGAGTTTTTTCGGGGAAAGCCGCTCAAAGAGAAAGAGGCCCTCGGCCTGCAGATAGGTCTGTTCGCTTACGAGGATTTCACCGGGCTCCGCGAGGTGCTGAAGCCGGGAGGCCAGATTCACGGAGTCCCCCACGATACCGAATGTCCCGCTTTCGAGATCGACTTCTCCGGTTACGGCAAGACCGGTGGCGATACCGGTATGCATGTGAAGCGGTCGGCCGACCTTCCCTTCCACCTGGGGGCTGAAATTTTCCACAAGGCTGTGAATTTCCATGGCGGCGGTGAGGGCCCGAATGGGATCATCTTCATGGGATTTGGGAAAACCAAATATGGCCATGATGGCATCACCGATCACCCTTTCGACAAACCCATCGTATTTGGTGACCGTCTGGCTCACCTGGCCGAGAATCCGCTGCATAATCTCCTTGACTTCCTCGGGATCCAGCCGGTCGGTCATAAAAGTATATCCGGTCATATCGGAGAAGAGAACAGTTACGTTCCGTCTCTCTCCGGTGGCGGTCGATCGGGATGCCGGAGTATCCCCGGCACCGGTCAAATCGTGACCGCATGCACCGCAAAACTTATCCGCGGGGGCCCGCTCGTTGCCGCATTTTGGACAAATCGGAGTAAGCTCGGTGCCGCACTCACGGCAGAACTTATGGCTGTCGGGATTTTCGGTTCCGCACTCCGGGCACTTCATGGGATGCCCCCATGTCTATTCGGGTGTCAGAGGAAGGAAAAACCATTGGGCATGTAGAAAAGAGGTAACTGAATCGGGCTTTTTTGTCAATTGCCGCCCTCACCGGTATCCGGGCTTCAAAATTTGTCCGGATGGCAGATGTATCACCGTTACCAATAAAACTTTTCTATAGGCGGGGGGGCGGGGTTGGGATCGCTATCGCAATCGGAATCGAAAGAGAGTAGCCATTGGGGGAGTCGATACCGATTCCGAACCCGATACCGATTCCGATGCCGTGGCCTTAATCCAAGGGAGACGGATCATGATATTTCCGGGTGAAGAAATCGGATGCGAAACAATTCCTGAAACACAAAGACAGACTTCCGGAGGTTGTCGTACTGGATTCGTGAGTCGCCGATATGGGTCCAGGTTATTGGAAATTCGGCAACTCGAAATTTCATGTGTTTGGCCAGCCAGAGAATCTCGGGATCGAAGATAACGCTATGGAGTTTCTGACGCTGGAACAGACATCGAGCGGCGTTGCGGGTAAACACTTTGAAACCGCATTGAGTGTCCCGATAGGTTATGCCGAGGTACACGGTTTGAATGAAGGTGTAGATCTTTGCAGATATTTCCCGCGGTAGATTCTGGTGTTGATGAATGACAGATTCGGATAGCGCTCTGGATGCAATGGCGATGTCAAAACCGTTTTCGATATGTTTCAGGGCTTTTTTCAGTTCCTGAATGGGGACGGAGTAGTCCGCATCCATGAACATCACAATGTCACCCTGTGCGCGCAACATGGCGTAACGTACCGCGTAACCCTTCCCCCGATTGGGCTGGTATTCGAGAAACTGCAACTTCACGGATTCCGGCGGAGTATAATTCCGGACAACGTCACCGGTGCCATCGGTGCTGCCGTCACTGACGACCAACACCTCGCTGCGATACGGCTGCTCGCCCAGATACGCCATCGTCTGCTCCAGCGTTGTGACGATCCGATCTTCTTCGTTATAGGCCGGTATGACAATCGTCAGCTTTGGCATGCGGTCTCGTCTCTTTCCTGGCTGTCGATCCCCTCGCCTTCTGGCGGAAGGTCCCCGTTACCGAAGTGCTGCATCCGGTATAGCTTGCAATAAGCACCCTCCAGGCTGATCAATTCATCCTGGGTACCTTCCTCTATGATTTGCCCCTTTGCCAGAACAATAATCCGCTTTGCGTAGCTGATGGTCGAGAGCCGATGGGCAATAACGAAGGTGGTTCGACCCATCATTAAATTTTCCAGGGCCTTTTGAACCAGCAATTCGGCTTCGGCGTCCAGGGAAGATGTCGCCTCATCCAGAATCAAGATGGGCGCATCTTTTAGTAATGCCCGGGCTATACAGATCCGCTGTTTCTCTCCACCGGACAGCCGGGAGCCCAACTCGCCGATGGTCGTTTCGAATTTGTTCGGGAAATCTTGTACAAAGTCATAGGCATAGGCCGCCTTGGCCGCACGGATGATGTCCTCGTCCGAGGCCTCGGGATTTCCGTAGGCGATGTTGTTTCGGACCGTATCGTCAAAAAGGATCGGTTCCTGGGTGACGATGGCAATCTGATCCCGAAGGGATTTGATCGATGCGTTTCGAAGGTCTGTACCATCAACGGCGATGCTGCCTTCCGTAACATCGTAAAATCGGGGGATGAGGTTCACCAGGGAGGTTTTGCCCCCACCGCTCATCCCCACGATGGCCAGGATCTCCCCGGCCTCGACATCCAGGTTGATGTCTTTGAGCACCATGGTTTCGTCGTACCTGAAAGAGACATCCTGGAAGGACACCCGGTGGGGTTTTCTCTCAATCTCGACAGGGTTGAGATCTTCACGGATGTCCGACTCCCGCTCCAGCACCTCGTATATCCGGTCGGCCGCGGCCAATCCCTGTTGTAACGCATTATTGAGACTGCTCAATTTTTTAACCGGATCGTAAAGCATGATCACAGCGCCCATGAAAGAAAAAAAGGTGCCGGCGGTGGACGCTCCGGTGATGACTTTGTATCCACCGTACCAGATCACGAAGGCGATCCCCACACCGCCCAGAAATTCCATGATGGGTGAGGATAGTGCGCGCGCAATGACGGCTTTCATCTCCAGTCGAAAGTAATGGTCGGTCTTCTCTGCAAAGCGCTTCTTTTCATACTCTTCCATGCCGAATGCCTTGACGATTTTGTTTCCGGCGAAGGTCTCATGCAAAAAACTGTTGAGCTCTGCCATGGCCTCCTGGCATCCCGTGCTGACCCGTCGGACCCGTCGCCCAAATTCAACTACCGGATAAAACGCCACCGGCAGCACCAGAAAGGCGAAGATCGCCATTTTCCAATCCTGATAGAAAATGACAATGGTCAGCCCGATGATGCTGAACACGTCCCGCAGCGCTCCGGTGACGGCGGACGAGACCATGTTCTTGAGAATCGATACATCGTGAGTGATCCGGGCCATCAAGACACCGGTGGATTCGGCATGGAAAAACGACAGCGGAAGATCCTGTATTCGGCTATACAGCGCATTGCGGAGTCTCGTAATGATGCTCTCTCCCACGTAGTTCATCATGTATTCCTGGCCGTACATACCCAGGCCCCGGGCCACGTAAAGAAGGACGACGGCGATGGGCAGGATCTTGAGCATCTCCACATCGCCTTTAAAAAATATGTCGTCGATGACCGGTCTGATCAGCCAGGCCGACAGCGCCGTAGTGGCTGAAAAGATCAGGCTGCAGGCCATGGCGGTCAACAGTCGAAAGCGGTTCTCAAAGACCATGCCGATGATCTTCTTATGTCGTGGTTCCAATTTAGGCATTTGAAAACGTGCCATTGTGATTATTTATCCTTGTTTATGATTAATCGTGCGCCCGTTCGCCCGTCTGCCCGTCTGCCCGCTTGTCCTGCTCGTCCCGATCTTTGTCGAGGGGAGCAAACGTAGCGCGTCGAAGGGTTTGCCGGTTTGCCGGTGAAAATAATGATTTGCCGCCTAAAGGCGGCGTCATTCCGTCATTTGTTCCGCTTTGCGAAACGTCATTCATTGTTCTTCGACGGTTGTTTTCAATCTGTATCTTACGCTTTAGGCTTTCAGCTTTGAGCTTTCAACTTCAGACGCTTTCCCCTTTCAGCTTTGAGCTTTCAGCTGTGTGTCCTTTAAACTTTCAACTCAAGACCAATCCAAAATCCGCAATCCGGGTTCCAAAATTGCATCATCAAGTATCCAGCATCCAGTATCCAGCATCGAGCATCCAGTATCCAGTATCGAGCATCCAGTATCCAGCATCGAGCATCCAGTATCCAGTATCGAGCATCCAGTATCCAGCATCGAGCATCCAGTATCCAGTATCGAGCATCCAGTATCCAGTATCGAGCATCCAGTATCCAGTATCGAGCATCCAGTATCCAGTATCGAGCATCCAGTATCCAGTATCGAGAGCTTCTCCCTGAAAAGACTTCATGAAATATGGTGCCCGTAGTAATCATCCACCTCCCGGGTAATGCGCCAGAGTTCATCCTCCAGTTCCTTCCGGCAGGCCTCAAACATGATCCGGTCTGCCTGTCGGGGAACGCGGATTGGCGTACCGAATATCAAGCGGCAGCGGGTAAATGGGTATGGCAATATAAACCGATCCCAGCTGGAAAAGACTTTCATCCGTTCCGCCCCATAGGTCACCGGAAGAATCGGAGCCCCTGTTTTCTGAGCCAATCGGATAACGCCCGGCTGAACTATGAACCGCGGCCCCTGGGGGCCGTCCGGAACCACGGCAGCCGGTCCCCGTCCCTCTTTGACTTCCCGTATCAGTTGGGTCAGCGCTCGCAATCCACCCCGGGTGGTTGATCCCCGGATCGTGTTTTGACCCTGGCGCTGGAGGATCCGGGCGATAATCTCACCGTCTTCGGAGGCGCTCACCATGGCGACCCCGTGCCAGCCTTTGAAAAAATGGCTCACCATCAAAATGCGTGAATGCCAGAACGCCAGAATGAAATCCCGAGACTTCAGCAACGACCGGGGCGATGCTCCGATAATCCGTTCGACACGTGCCGAAGCAAATAGTCCATCGATGATCAGTTTCCCGAGAATACCGACCGCATTCCATTTCAATTCGTATCGGTGGCTGCCCGGTTCGGCGTTCATGAAGTCATCCTTGGGTTTCCAGAAGTTCCATGGCAATCCCCGCCGCTCGATCGGATGCACCCGGCTCGCCCAGCAGGGTTCTGGCATCCGACAACTCACGACGCATCTTGTCCATTCTGTCGGGGTTCCGGACCATGGACAGCACATGTGCAGCAATGTTTTCCGGGGTGGCGTCTTCCTGGATCAATTCGGGGAGAAGCGTTTTTCCCACGATCAGATTTATCAAACCCGCATGTTGGACCTTAATCAACAGGCGGCCCATCCTCGCACTGGTGGGTGAGATCCGATACATGATGATCGTTGGGACCGCATGCAATGCCGCCTCCAGGGTAACCGTTCCCGATGCAGCTACTACCAGCGAGCTGTTCTGGAAGATGTGCCGGACATCCCCTTCGTAAACGGTGCATTGCGGCACCGCCGCCGACGCTACCATGGGCGTTATGCATTCCCGCCCCACAGACGGCGCTGCGGAAATCATGAATTGTAATTCCGGCTCAAGGCGTACAAGCATTGCCGCAGCCTCGAGCATCACCGGCAAGTGTCGCTGGACCTCCCGATCCCTGGAACCGGGAAGTAAACCGACAACCGGCTTCGAAGGATCCCCATGCAGTGGTCCGCCGTTTCCCTCCACTCTCGACAGATCATCCATCAGGGGATGACCGACAAAACTGACCGGGACACCATGCTTTCGATAGAATGCTTCCTCGAAAGGCAGGATGACCACCATCCGGTCGACCCGTTGCCGGATCTTTTTCACCCGGCCCTGGCGCCACGCCCAGATCTGCGGGCTAATGTAGTACATCACCGGGATCCCCAGTTTGTTGGCGGTGCCGGCAATATGCAGATTAAAATCCGGAAAATCGATCAGAATGAGAAGATCCGGGCGAAGGCTTTTCAAAACGCCCTTGGCTGTTGAGATCCCCTGCATCAGTTGGGGAAGCTTGGCAAAGACTTCCGTCAGCCCGACCACCGATAGGTCCGATGACTCCACGACAATTTTCACCCCGGCGGCTCGAAGGCGGTCTCCACCGATACCGCAGAAAAACAGCCGGCCGTCGAGGCGGCGCATGGCCTTCACCAGCGCTGCTCCGTGGGCATCTCCGGAGGCTTCACCGGCTATGATCATGATGCATTTCTGATCGTTCGATGGTGCCCTCATGGTGGGAGTGTGTCCTTGTCGATCCGGATATGGGTGAAGGGGCTGGATCACAGTCCGGCAAGCTGCCCGCTGGTGACGGATATCTGATCCATGATGCTCAAAGCGACCTGAAGGGCGTTCCGGCCCATCTGGCCGGTGACCTCCGGCGGTTCCCGCCGCCGGACGGCCCCGACGAAGGAACGGATTTCATCATCCAACGCATCGCTTTTTGTAAAGCACATCTGTTCTCGCTCCATGCCGGATGTGACGGGATCCGTTTCGCCCTCTGTCTGATGGATCAGGGTGATTTCATGATTGGCGAAGTCGACCGAAATATAGGCGTCGCGTTGAAAGAGTCGAATTTTCCGTTCCGTTCGATTGGAGATGCGACTGGCGGTCACATTGGCCACACAGCCGTTCTTGAATTCAAGCCGCGCATTGGCAATGTCCACCTGACCCGAAATTACCGGAACGCCGGCGGCATGGATACTGGTGACGTCGGATCTCACAAAACTTAGAATGATATCGATGTCGTGAATCATTAAATCGAGGACCACACTCACATCGGTGCCACGCTCCTGGAATACGCTGAGTCGATGAGACTCAATAAAGCGCGGATTGTGGATCCGGCCATCCAGAGCCACAACGGCCGGATTGAACCGCTCCAGATGCCCGACCTGGATCAATAGCCCGCGGTCGGCCGCCATCTGGATCAGCTCATCGGCTTCTTCCAGGGTTGTGGTGATCGGTTTCTCTATCAGCACATCGACATTGTTGGACAGAAAATCGCGGCTCACGCTAAAGTGCATCGGCGTCGGGACCACGATGCTAACGGCATCGACGGCTTCAAGCAAATCTTTATAATCCGTATAGGCCCGTGTATGGTACTTTTCCGCGATGGTTTCGGCGACCTCCGGATCGGTATCGACCACACCTATGAGATCCACTGTTTCCAAGCGAGCGTATTTTTCGGCATGGAATTTTCCGAGATATCCGACACCGACCACTCCCACGCGCAACTTATTCATATCCGTTTACCCGATATTCTATGACCGGAACTGCCCTTTCAAACCATTTTCCTTCAGGGTTAGGCCCCGAACACTCCGGCCCGGCATTGTCATTCGTCGGCCATGCTTTCATCCGACAGTGCAATAATCGATATCCCGTGTCGATCCGCCAGGGCCACCATGTCCTCCCGATCAAATACCACCGCCTTTCCGGCTTCAAGGGCAAGCGCCGTGGCGCCGGCTTCTTTCATGGTTTGAATCGTCTGTTTGCCAATGGCCGGCACATCGAACCGGGTATCCTGTTGGGGCTTGCAGACCTTTACCACAACAGCATCACCCCGGCTAAATCCTCCTCCACGACGAATCGTCGCGTCGGTTCCTTCGATCGCCTCCACGGCCAGGACGGAGCCGCCACCGACGACCACGCACTGCCCGATATCCAAGGCGCCGATCGCTTTGGCCCGGCGCCAACCGATTGCAATGTCGGCGTTTTCACTTTTGGACGGTTTCCGACGGGTCCAGCAACCTTCCGGTGCCAACAGGTGGGGCAGCAGAAACGTCGACGAACGGACCCGGATCCCTTCCTCTTCCAGAATTGCGGCAATCCTGCTCAGCAGGTTATCATCATGGGTATGCAACATTTTCACAGCCAGGGCAATCGCTTTGGTATCCGGGCGGACATCGCGAAATAGGCGCGTCTTATCGATTCCCCCCATCATGACGGTTTGGCTGACCTTGTGTTTTTTAAAAAAGCGGAGGGCCCGTTTGAATTGCCCCAGATGAATCCATTCAACGGCCGCAACATGCTCTTCGATGCTCGGATCGGTTTCGTTTCTGTGGGCCACGGCGTAGACCGTGAAGTCCTGAGCGGCGGCTTCCCTGGAAAAAATGATGGGGAACTGTCCGCTCCCCGCTATTAATCCGATGCGTTCCAATTTTTTAATGTGCTTCCTGTCTCGCCGGAACAACTCCGGCAAACGTTGCGTCGGTGAGTCACTTACACAAATGCCTAAAATTGCTAAATGCCTAAATTGCCTAAAATCAAAGGACGAATGTCAGTTTCCATTTTAGGCATTTTAGCTCATTTAAGGCATTTTAGGCATTATCTTTAACGGGTGATGCCCCGTCCGGACGTTTGCACAAACTCGATAAACCTAACCACTTCCGGAAATTGTTCAACCTCCGCTTTGACCCGTTCAACGGCCTGGGTCAAGGTCAAGCCGATGCGGAAAATGATCCGATAGGTTTTCTTCAAGGCGGATATGGTTTGGGGGGAAAAACCGTGACGCTTCAAGCCGACCGTGTTCAGACCCCTGAGCTGGGCGCGTTCCCCTGCCGCCATCACATATGGCGGTATATCCTTGGGAATACCGGTCAGGCCTCCAATAAACGCATACTCACCGATTTTTGCAAATTGATGAATGGCTGAAAGCCCCCCGATGGTGGCGTGTTTTCCGATGGTGATGTGGCCTGCCAAGGTCGCATTGTTGGCCATCATGACCCCACGACCTGTTTTACAGTCGTGGGCGATGTGGGTGTAAGCCATCAGAAAGTTGTCCGCCCCCACTTCGGTAAGACCCCCTCCGAATCCGGTTCCCCGGTGGATCGTGACAAACTCCCGAATTACGGAATTCCGACCGATCTTGACGTATGTTTTCTCCCCTTCAAATTTGACCGATTGGGGAATCGCTCCGATCGCGGCATATTGAAAAATCCGGCAGTCCGGGCCGATGGTGACAAAGGGTTCGATGACCACATGGGCGCCGATGCGGCTCCGATCGCCGATGACCACGTCACCGGCAATGATTGAGTAGGGCCCGATTTCCACATCTGAACCGATCTCCGCTTTCGGATCTACAATCGCTGTAGGATGAATCATCTTATTTCTCCCAGGCGGCCATCAGTTCCGCTTCGGCCACCTTTTTCCCGTCCACAGTGACGACACCGCCCATTTTCGTCGCCCTGGCGCGGTGCTTGATCAGAGTCATTTCCATTAGGAGCTGGTCACCCGGGACGACAGGCTTTCGGAAACGCACCTTGTCGATCCCCATAAAATAAATCAGGCGGCCCCGTTCCTTCTCCGGTGTGGAGGCCATGGCCAGCAACCCGCCGGTCTGGGCCATGGCCTCGACAATCAATACCCCGGGCATAATCGGAGCCCCTGGAAAGTGACCCTGAAAGAATGGTTCATTGATGGTGACGTTTTTCACGCCGACGATCTTTTCGCCGGGGACCAACTCGACAATGCGATCCACCAGCAAAAAGGGGTACCGGTGGGGGAGCAGCTCCATAATTTGTTGAATGTCATATTGCGTCGTCATGGTCATCTCCGTTGGTGTTATCCTCAAGATGTTTCAACCGTCGCTCCAAATCGGTGATCTGTTTTTTGATTTCCGGAAGGCGCGGTATCAGTCGGTGGTACTTTAGCCAGACCCGATGGGGTGCCTGTGGATTCCCGGAATGGACCTCACCGGCGGGGACGGATTTGCCGATGCCGGCCGTCGGGCCGATGATGGCGTTGTCTCCGATGGACAGGTGCTGGGCAATGGAGGAACTGCCGGCGATAATCACATTTTTCCCGACCGTAACGCTGCCGCCCAACATCGCCCCGGCAACGAGAATGCTGTTTTCTCCGATGGTGCAGTTATGGGCGATGTGTACGAGGTTGTCGGTTTTGACCCCGGTCTGAATCCAGGTCTTGCCGAAGGTGGCCCGATCGATGGTGTTTCCGGCCCCGATTTCCACGTCATCGTCAATCTGGACGATCCCGAGGTGGCGAATTTTATGGTAGATCTGTCCATCATGGGCGAAGCCGAAACCATCCGAACCGATGACGGTACCGGCCTGTATGAAGACCCGGCTGCCGATATGGCAGCCTTCCAGAATAACCACGTTGTGATGAATCCTGGTATCGCTGCCGATACGGACATGATCCCCCAGAACAGCGCCGGCATGAAGCTGTACCCGGTCACCCAGAGTCACCTGGTTGCCCACAGACACCTGCGGTCCGATGAACACACCCTCACCCAGGGTGACGTCATCCCCGAGATGGGCGGTGGGATGGACATCCGGTAGGGGGACCGGAATCGGATAAAACACTTCAAGCAGCTTGGCAAAGGCCACCTTCGGATGGCCCACCCGCACCAGGGCAACCTTCGAATCCGGGCAGTCTTTCGGAACGAGAACGGCTCCGGCGCCGGTGTCCTCCAGACGTTGGAGAAATTTTCGGCCCTCTGCAAACGTGATGTCTTCGGGCCCCGCCTGTTCGAAGGGGGCGGCACCGCTAATGACGGATTCCGGGGGGCCTGAAAGTTTCCCGCCCACCTTCTCTGCGATCTGGCCAAGGTTGATGGTCATTGGGCTATTCTTTCGGTTTCTTCGGGGTTGCGCCGCCGCCTTTGGCATAGTCGGCATTGTACAGTTGAATGACCCGGTCTGTCAGATCGATGGTGCTGGGCCCATATACGACGCCGGCTTCCCGTTTCTCGAGGATCAGAAGAAACCCCTCTTTATTGCCGATGTCTTCCACCAATTTGAATACCTCTTTTTGAATCCCCTGGATCAATTGTCCTTCTTTGGCCTTAAACTCATTAATGTACTTTGCCTGCATGGTCTTCAGATCGTTGATGTTGATCCGGATTTGCCGTTCTTTTTCCTCGCGCATTGCCTTGCTCATCACCAGGGACTCCCGCTCCAGCTTTTTGCGCAATTCTTCTATCTCGGCCCCTTTTTCCTTCAGCTCACGCTCCATTAATTTGCCGCGCTCGTTGATCCTGGCCTGGGCGGCCTTGCCGGCATCGGAGGTTTCCAATATCCGCTGAAAATCGATGATGCCGATCTTGGCTACATCGGCACCATTGCCTGTTGCAGGAATCATCACCAGCAATGTGATGAAACACCAGATCATGGTCAAACGTTGCATTATGGCATCCCTTTTCAAAGACTTTGTTGTTTTCTCACATGGGTCCGGAAGGAGCTCACCAGCGCGGACATTGCATGAAATCTTTTCATGCAATGTTCGGGCTAGAAGGCCGACCCCATGCTAAATTGAAATTGACCCCCTGCCGGTTCGTCGGGAAGGGGATCCAGAATGAAACCATATTCCAAACGGATCGGCCCGACCGGGGAAAACCACCGGATTCCCAATCCGGCGCTCTCCCGCAACGGGCCGCCGACGGGATCTTGGTCACCGTACACCTGGCCGACATCCAGAAACAGGACACCGATCAGCCCGGCGCTTTCCACCAGCGGCACCCGATATTCGATATTCCCCTGGACATAGCTGTTCCCACCGATTTTGTTCCCCTGCTCGTCGACGGCGTAAATGCCCTGGAAATCAAATCCGCGCACCGAATTCATACCGCCGAGGTAGAATTTTTCATAGTCCGGCAGGAGTTGGTCGCCGTTTTGGGCCACATGGCCGGCTTCAGCATGGAAAAACCATCTATGCTTCCAGATAAATGGAACCACCCAGCCGGTTTCCGCTTTCACCTTGGTAAACCCCACGTCTCCACCCAGCAAGCCGCCGGCATATTCGATCGACCCGGAATGGGTCGAGCCCTTGGATGGATTGAACCGTTTGTCTCTGGATTCGTATCTCAGCTCTCCGGTTAAACTGCTGGTGGTATTGACCCCTTCCAGTTCCTGGATCGACAAGGCGGCATCCGAAGCGATGTCATCCACTTCGGAAATATCGTAGCCGTATGCCACATAGGCTCGGGTATAGGGAAAGACCGGGTAGCTGAAACGGGCCAGACCACCGACACTGTCCTTGTCGTACTGGTCGTACTCGAACAGCCAACTATACACGTCACCCCCGGCGGACAGGGGAATATCAAAGAGCCAGGGTTCGGTGAAGCTGAGTGAGAATCGGGTGGTCCGGCCGCCGACCTCGCCCTTGAGCTGCAGCCGCTGGCCCCTCCCGAACAGGTTTCGTTGGGCGATGGAGGCGGTAACAAAGAAACCTTCGGTGCCGCTGTAGCCGCCGCCAAACATAAACTGCCCGGTCGATTTTTCGGTGACGTCAAGATTGAGGATCATCAGATTTTCCGCCGATCCCTTGGATGTGTTTACCTTCACATCCTCGAAATAGTCAAGCCGATACAGGCTGGCGACACCCTTCTTCAACCGCTTGCCGCTAAACAGCTCCTGCTCGTAAACATTGAGCTCCCGGCGGATCACCTTGTCCCGGGTCTTTGTATTGCCCCCGATGATAATGCGCTCGAAGTACACCAGTTCGCCTTTGTTGACGCCATAGCTGATGTTGACCTCCAGCTTTTCCGGGTTTCGCTTGATTCTCGGAATAATATCTGCGTAGGCATAGCCGTCGTCCGAGTAGATCTCCTTGAGCTTGAGAACATCGTTGCGCACCACTTCCCGGCTGTAATATTCTTCCTGGGTGATCTTGATCTGCTCCATCAGTTCTTCTTTTGGTTTGATCAGATCTCCCTCGATGGTGACCCGTCCGGTCTTGAACCGCTCTCCTTCCATGATTTTAAAGGTAATGTAAATCCACTCATCCTTGAATTCCACGACAGGGTCGCCGACCCGGGCCTGGATGTACCCATGGTTCTGATAATAGGCCGTGAGCATGGCGACATCCTGCTCCAGGTCCTCCCGGTTCAGTTCACCAGAACCGAACAGAAACGAGAAAAGCCCTTTTTCCGATGTTTTTATGGTTTTTTTAAGCTTCTTGTCGGAGAAGGCGTCATTTCCCTCAAAGGCGATCGTCTTGATGCGAACCTTGGCGCCTTCCTGGATACGGAAAATGATATCGGCCTGGTTGTTGTCCTTTGGCTCCACCTCGTAGGTCACCACGACATTGTGAAAGTTTTTTTCCTTGTAAAGGTTTTCGATCCGCTGCACATTTTTTTGCAAGTTGAAGATATTCAGGATCGACCCGGTTTTGATATCGAGGTTTTCTTTGATTTCCTTCTCTTTGTACCCCCGTTTGGCTCCCTTAACGCGAATCACTCGAATGGTCGGTTTTTCCGTCACCGTGAAGATGACCACCTTTCCCTCCGGGGACACTTCGGATTCCACACGGATGTCTTCAAAATATCCCATCTGGTAAATCGCCCGAAGATCTTCGGCTAGATTCTTGGCCAGATAAACATCACCGGTGCCCGTTTTGATGCGCCTTAGAATGGCTTCGGACTCAATCCGTTGGTTGCCTTTAATGACCACCCGGGCCACCTTCTCGCGTCGAAAAATCTTCAGTTCCACATCCCGGCCAATGGCGTTGACACTCGACAGCAGATTCTCCATGCCGACCGCCTCGGCAAACAGGGACTGGGGCGGCTGGGTTCCGGTTGTGTTTAGAAGATAGGCGTCAATACTGTAGGCCTTCCCCAGTAGGGTGAAACTACCCCAAATCACGTAATCGGCTCCCATTTCCATTCCGGATCGGCGCAGTTCTGCCGCATTTCCGCGATTCTCACTGAGCGATTCAAGTACCTCGGAAGCCGGAACGAGCACTACGGCACCGGCAGCCTTTAGCTGATCGCCGAGGACCTTGGGAATCTGCGTCGCCAGATACCCCAGATCGTCGCTGGCGTACACGTCGAAGGGAAGGATAATCACCCGAACCGGCTCCTCGGCACAGGCTTGCCCCGGGAAACACCACACGATCCCTATGATCAGCAGCAGCAAGATTTTCCGCATCACTGTCTCAGCCAACCTCCACAAGTTTACCTTCTGCAATGGTCATGTTTCTGGACATTAATGCGGCCAGCTCCGGATTATGGGTCACCACGACCATAGTCATCCCCAGCTCTGCATTTAACTCCATGAGGATCTCGTGAAACTGGCGGCTGTTTTTTCGGTCCAAATTTCCGGTCGGCTCGTCGGCAAGCAACATCGAGGGTCGCAGCACCAATGCCCGGGCAATGGCGATCCGCTGCTGCTCGCCTCCGGAAAGTTCACTCACCCGATGATTCAGTCGGGGTTCTAGTCCGACCCGCGTCAGGATGCTCTCTGCGGCGTCACCGGCCACATGCCGCTCCAATCCCTGAATCAGGGCCGGCATCATCACATTTTCTTTGGCACTGAATTCGGGCAGCAAGTGATGTAATTGAAATACAAACCCGATCGATCGGTTTCGAAAACGGGCCAGGCGTGCATCGTCGTAACTGAACACGTCGTCACCCTGAAACAGCACCTGTCCGCTGTCGGGCCGGTCCAGGGTACCGAGAATGTGGAGGAGGGTCGATTTTCCGATCCCCGAGGCGCCGACCACGGCCATGGTTTCTCCCGGCTTCAAGTCAACGTCAAGGCCTTTGAGGATTTCCAGACGGCTGCCGCTGGCGTTGAACCCCTTGCACAGCTGGCGGGCCCGCACCAGCGCCTCAGCTGGTTGATTATCGCTAACCATACCGGATTGCCTCCACGGGGTCCATGCGGGCCGCCTGTTGGGAGGGGTAGAGGGTGGCCACAAAACAGATGACCATTGCGGCAAGGGCAATAACCACCACATCCAGCGTCTGCAGATGGACCGGAAGGGTCGTGATATAGTAGACGTCTCCCGGCAGCTCGACGAATTTATATCTATCCAATAAATAACAGAGCAATACCCCCAGGCTGACACCGATGGCGGTTCCCACAAGACCGATAATCATCCCGTTGAGCACAAATATCTTACGGATAGATTTCTCTGTGGCCCCCATGGCCTTTAAGATCGCGATGTCCCGCGTTTTTTCCATCACCATCATGATTAAAGTGCTGGCAATATTAAACGCCGCCACGAGGACGATCAGGACGAGGATGATGAACATAACGGTTTTTTCCAGCTTGAGGGCGGAAAACAGGTTCTTGTTCATCCCCATCCAATCCCGGGTCCAATACCGTGGCCCCAGCATTTCCCCCGCTGCCTTTCCGATACGATCGGCATCGTAGATGTCATCCACCCGGACCTCCACACCGGTGACGGCATCACCCAGATGGAGCATTTTCTGAGCCTCTTTCAGGGAGATGTAGGCATAGGAGCCGTCGTATTCATACATCCCGGACGCAAATACCCCGGCCAGCCGGAATCGTTTCATGGTCGGTATGTGGCCAACCGGAGCCACCATTCCCCTGGGCGAGATGACGTAAACACTTCCGCCATCGACAATTCCAAGACTACGGGCGAGTTCTCTACCCATGATAATCCGGGGGGCCGTGTCCCGATCTCCCGATCCGGCCTCCGGTATCAGATCGGCCGGGTCAAAGGAACGGACCACATCAGCGGCCGTGTTCGGATCGATGCCGCGAAGCAGGGCACCGGATACCCCTGTCGCCGACCGGAGCATGACCTGGCTGGCCACAAAGGGTGAGGCGGCCTCGACGCCGTTGAGTGATTCAACGGTTTGGGTCACCTGGAGATAATCGGTAAACGCCCCGCCGGTGTGAAGAACGATCAGGTGGGATTCCACGCCGAGTATGCGGGATTTAAGATCCGACTCGAAGCCGGCCATTACCGCGATCACAACGATCAGGGCCATCACTCCGACGGTGACACCGGCAATGGCGAGCAGGGTGATAAGAGAGATGAACGCCTGTTTCTGCTTGGCTCTCAGATAGCGCGCGCCTATGAAGTATTCAAACGGCATGCAGTTACCAGCGGACGGTCGACAATCGATGCCCCTTCTGCGGATGCGGGCTGTCGACTATCCCTTCCTCCTTTCCGCCGGTTTCATGTGTGGGAACAGGATCACCTCACGAATGGATGGTGCATCGGTCAACAACATGGTGAGTCGGTCAATGCCAACCCCCTCTCCGGCGGTTGGCGGCATTCCGTATTCCAGGGCTTCGATGTATTCCTCATCCATGAGATGGGCTTCTTCATCTCCTGCTTCCCGGTCTTTGACCTGTTCCTGGAAACGTCCGCGCTGATCTTCCGGATCGTTGAGCTCGGAAAAGCCATTGGCGATTTCCCGCCCGGCGATGAAGAGCTCGAATCGTTCCGTGATCTCCGGGACCGTGTCACTTCGGCGGGAAAGGGGGGACACTTCGACCGGGTAATCGGTGATAAACGTGGGTTGAATCAGCTTTGGTTCGACAAGCACATCGAACAGTTTCGTGATCACCATCCCGAGACGCCCGGTCTTGGTCACTTGAATGTCGTTGCTGGCCGCAAAATCCAGTAGGCCCTGCTTATCGGTCAGCAGCTCCGGTGAAACGCCGCCAATTTCGGTCAGTGCATCGCCAAGGGAAATTCGACGCCACGGACTGCTCAAATCGATGGTCTCTCCCTGGTAGTCGATGGTGGACGAGCCGGTGACATGGACTGCCGTCTGGGCCACCATCGCTTCCGTTAGCGTCATCAAATCATCATGGGTCGCATAGGCCTGATAAAACTCGAGCATGGTGAATTCAGGATTGTGCTGGGTGGAAATCCCTTCATTCCGGAAGTTTCGGTTGATTTCGAACACCCGTTCAAACCCGCCGACCACCAGACGCTTTAAGTACAGTTCCGGAGCGATCCGCAGATACAGATCCATTCCCAGGGCATTGTGATAGGTCACAAACGGCGTGGCTTCGGCCCCGCCGGGGATCGGTTGCATCATGGGGGTTTCGACTTCAAGGAAATCACGGTCCAGCAGAAAGGTGCGAATCGATTGAATGATCTGACTCCGTTTGATGAAGATATCCCGGACTTCCGGATTCATCATCAAATCCAGGTACCGGCGACGATACCGCTTTTCCGGATCTTTTATACCGTGATATTTCTCCGGCAGTGGACGGGTGGATTTGCTCAACAGGCGCAGTTCCTTGGCGAGAAGTGTCCACTCCCCGGTCCGGGTTTGGAACATCCCCCCGGTAACGCCGACAAAATCGCCGATATCCAGCTGTCGAAACAGCTCGTAGCTCCCATCGCCGACCTTGTCCTTACGGATGTAGGCCTGCAATTGACCGGAGCGGTCCCGCATCCGGATAAAAGCAGACTTGCCGAACCGGTTGATGGCCATCATTCGGCCGGCAATCGTGAAGACGGGATGGTCCTCACTGAGCCCGGATGCATCATGCTCTATGATCTGCTGTAATTTCCCGATAGAATGGGAAATTCGAAAATCATTGGGGAACAAGGGGATTTGGTTGTATGTTAGCTGAAGCATCTTCTCCCGGCGCTTTTGGAGAACATCGCTGGAGGTGTCTGTTTTCATGAGGGTTTTGTTTCCTGAACGGATCGCTTTCCACCCGAACGGGAAGCGGTCGCTCAATCAGTTCGGTGGTTCTGTTGAAAGATGCTAACTTATCGATATTAACCAAAAATCAGCCATTGAGTTAAGCAGAACTTGGTAACCCATTTGCTGTTAGGTGTCAAGGTTTACCCGATCATGGCATGAAATCTTTTCAGCAGGCATGAAATCTTTTCAGAGGGCGGGCGATTCGGCCTCTTGCATATGGACGATAAAGGTGGTCCCCATTCCGGGTCGGCTTTCCACATCGAGAATGCTGTCGTAGGACTCCAGGATTCGGTGAACGATGGACAAACCAAGCCCGGTTCCGGTGGGCTTGGTGGTAAAGAAAGGATCGAAGATGGATTTGATTTCATCCGGCTGCATCCCACATCCGTTATCGGCGATGCGGATCTGAATCCGCCGGTTCCGCTCGTGGATCACCTCGATGACAATCCGGCCGGATCCCTCGATGGCTTCTCCGGCATTGACGAGCAGGTTCCAGAGTACCTGACGGAAGTGTTGCGGATCCATCTCTATCCATAAATCCGAGGGCACGGATTTTTCGACGGTAATCCGATCCCAGGCAGAACTGTCTTTCTCAAACAGTTCCACGGTTTCCAGCATGGCCGCTTTAAGATCGATCTTTTCGGCCCGGCCCATTGGGGGTCGAGCAAATAACAGAAAATTGCTGACGAGGGCACTGAGGCGGTCCGCCTCCCGAACGATGATCTGCATCAGCCGATCCCGTATCGGATCATAATCGGCCTCCTCCCGCAGCAACTGAATCGATCCCTTCAGGGCGGCCAGCGGATTTTTAATTTCATGGGCCAGCCCGGCGGCCATTTCACCGACGGCAGCCATTTTCTCCACCCGTTTCACATGGTTTTCCATGGCAACGAGCTCGCGCCGGGTTCTCCGGGTCTGTTCCGTGAGCAGGCTGCTTAAAAACGCGACGGCGAAACAGCCGGTAATCACCAGCAGCACTTTGTACAGCACAAACGACCACGGGTACTCGCTGACAGCGGATCCCCCTTCGACACCGTAGGGCATGAAAATCCCGTAATATTCAAGGTTGACCAGGACCCCGAACTGGATGCTGCACAGGGCCGCGACGATCAAACTGCCCCGTCGAAACAGCAGCATGCTGGCACAAATGATGACCAGCAAATACAAAATGGCGAAAGGGCTTGAAAAACTTCCGGTCACCATGATCGTGAGCGTGACGAAAATGGTGTCCAGAACAATCTGGATATAGGCGAAGAGAACGACCTGTTTGATGTATGGGAGTATGGAGGAGTAGACCACCGTCAAGATCAGGATGGTGGTCGCCAGAATATACAGCGAAACCAGCGGCGGGGTATACGGGTTGTTGCTTTCCGCCAGCTTTAACAGGATGGTCGAGCCGAGGAGCAGGCCGGTCAGGAGGATCCGGAGAACAATCAGCCATTTAAGCTTCGGAACCAGATCTTCATCCGGAGCCTGCCAGAATGTGTCCATGGGGTGTTGACGCCTTCGGTAGGATCGTGGGTGCCCACGATCCGGAAGATCCGGCGCCCGTCTCTAGCCGAGAGCGGAAGCCATTTTGAAAATCGGCAGATACATGGCCACCACGAGTCCACCGATCACCACACCGAGGAATACCATCATCATAGGTTCGATGGCCGCGGTCAGGTTTTCAACGGCCTGATCCACCTCATCATCATAGAAATCGGCAATTTTACCCAGCATGGCATCCAGGGCACCCGTGGACTCGCCCACGGATATCATCTGACATACCATGGTCGGAAACACGCCGGTTTCCAGGAGGGGATCGGCCATGGTGCGGCCTTCGGCGATGCCGTAGCGAACATCGTAAATCGCCTTTTCGACAACCTTGTTTCCGGCGGTTTTGGCGACAATGTCCAGAGCGTCAAGGATCGCGACACCACTGGCCAGCATGGTCCCCATGGTGCGGGTAAATTTTGCCACAGCGACTTTTCGGATCAGGGGCCCGAAAATCGGCATCTTCAGGAACAACCGGTCCATCACAATGCGCCCTTTCTCCGTCTTATAGAATCGCTTCACGGCGAATATCGTCAGTGCCACGCCGATGACAATGTAGAGGATGTTTGAGCGGACAAAGTTACTCATGTTCACCACGATCAGGGTGGGCGCGGGCAGGGCGCTGCCCATGCCGGCAAACATTTCCTGGAACACCGGAATCACAAACACCATAATGACGGCCACCACGATAACGGCGATAACGATCGTGATCGTGGGATAGGTCATGGCCCCTTTAACCTGGGCTTTGAGTTTGGCGGCTTTTTCCATATAGGCGGACAGCCGTCTGAGAATTGTATCGAGGATACCACCGGCTTCACCGGCGGCGATCATGTTGACAAACAGGTCGTCGAATTCCTTCGGGTATTTTTTAAGGGTCTCAGCGAAGGTGGCGCCGCTTTCCACCGAATCCTTGATCTCCTTGAGCATCTTTTTGAATGTCGCATTCTCCTGCTGGCTGTGGAGAATGTCCAGACACTGAACGATGGGCAAGCCGGCATCGATCATCGTGGAAAACTGTTTGGCAAAAACAATGATATCTTTATTGGTGACCTTCGGTTGCAGAAAGGCGACGTTTTCGAAAAGGTCTTTGGGCTTGGGTTTGACCTTGCTGGGTGTAATTTTCAACCGAGCCAGATGAGCGCGTACCGCTTCCTCGCTGGGAGCTTCCATCTCCCCTTTCTGTTTGGTGCCGAGCTTGTTCGTTCCAGCCCAGATAAAAACCGGCATCTTCAACCCCCTTTGATAAGGAAAACATCACTTCCGGAGACCGGTTATCAACCCGTTGCCGAATTCAAGGCTGGGGTCCCCGAGGGTGTGCGGCGTTGCAATTAACAGAATGATTTATCACGAAATTTGTCGCATATGGTATCATAAACGAGCCCATTCAACAAGTTTTTTGCCGATTTTGGGGCCTGGACGTTCCCGGGCTTCGGTCGTCATAGGTTGCGCTTGATTCGTTGGAGCATATATGCGACTGTTCCGGCATCACGAACCCGTCGCGATCCAGCGACATAGCCGGGTTTGAGCCGACATGCCGAAACGAGATTTAACCGTCATCACCACCCACATGAATGCCGATTTTGATGCCATGGCATCGATGCTGGCCGCCCAGAAGCTCTATCCCGACGCGTTGGTGGTGTTCCCCGGATCCCAGGAACGGAATCTGAGAAATTTTTTCATCAATTCGATGGTTTATCTGTTCAACATGGCAGATATCAACACCATCGATTTTTCAAGAATTCGGCGGATGGTCCTGGTCGACACCCGGCAGCCGGGTCGTATCGGCAAGTTCGTTGAACTGGTCGGGTTACCGGATGTGGAAATCCACGTCTACGATCATCACCCCCTGATGGCCAACGATATCCGCGGTGACATGGAGCTCTGCCGGGTAACCGGCGCCACCATCTCCATTCTGTTTCACTTGCTCCGGGAGCGCGGTCTCGAGATCACACCCGATGAAGCCACCATCATGGCTCTCGGAATCTACGAGGACACCGGTTCCTTTACATTCAGTTCCACAACGGAGGAAGACTTCGAGGCAGCGTCCTTTTTTCTGTCCAAAGGAGCCAACCTGAATACGGTGTCGGACCTGATTTCGAGGGAAATCAGCACGCGGCAGGTGTCTCTGTTGAACGACATGATCCAGGCGGCCACCCATTATAATATCAATGGCGTGGAACTGGTTCTGACAACGGTGATCACCGACGACTATGTGCCGGACTTCGCTTTCCTGGTGCACAAAATGGTGAAAATGGAAAACCTGGATGCCATTTTCACGGTCGCGGCCATGGGCAGCAAGATCTATATCGTCGCCAGGAGCCGAATTCCGGAAGTGGATGTGGGGGCCGTGCTGGGCAATTTCGGCGGCGGCGGACATCCCTACGCCGCAGCGGCCACCGTCAAGGGGATGACGCTGACCCAGGTGGAGCAGAATCTCCTGGACCGCTTGTACAAGGAGATCCGTTCCCGCCGTCTGGCCCGGGACTTAATGTCATCACCGCCCATTGGCGTCTCTCCGGAGATGATCTGCGGGGATGCCCATGACGCACTGACGCGTTATAACGTCAACGCCCTTCTGCTCATGGAACCGGTCGACGGCAAGCAAAAACTGGCCGGCTTCATCACACGACAGATTATTGAAAAGGCGCTGTTTCACAAACTGGATCATGTCCCGGTACAGGAATACATGACCACAGAGGTGGAATCGGTCGCACCCGACGCGGATTTGCCCGAGATTCAAGAGACGATTATCGAGAACAAACAACGGATTCTGCCCGTGGTCGATAACGGGTCGGTCATCGGGGTGATTACCCGAACCGATCTGCTCAATCTCCTGGTGCGACAGACGCGGGGAAAGAAGGGTTCCCTGCCCGATCCGATCCAGAAAATCCGCCACGCCCGAACCCGTAACATCAACAAATTTATGAGAGAGCGACTTTCGAAGCGGATGCTCGATCTTCTCAAAACCATGGGGCAAGTGGCCGCCGACCTGGACTACAGTTCGTTTGTGGTGGGCGGGTTCGTGCGAGACCTTTTCCTCTACCGCTCCAATGAGGATACGGATATCGTTATCGAGGGTGACGGCATCGCATTTGCCCGAGCCTACGCAAATCTGGTCGGGGCCCGGGTGCACACCCACGCGAAGTTCGGTACCGCCGTGATCATCTTCCCGGACGGATTCAAGGTAGACGTCGCCTCGGCAAGGATGGAATATTACAAGTTTCCGGCGGCCATGCCGGTGGTTGAAATGAGCTCCATCAAACTGGACATGTTCCGGCGGGACTTCACCGTGAACACCCTGGCCATTCAGCTCAATCCCAAATCCTTCGGAACCCTCATCGATTTTTTCTCCGCCCAGCGGGATTTAAAGGAACGCGTCATTCGGGTGTTGCATAATTTGAGTTTCGTCGAAGATCCCACTCGGGTATTCCGCGCTATCCGTTTCGAGCAGCGATTCGGATTTTCCATCGGCAAACTGACGTCGAACCTGATTGAAAACGCCGTCAAGATGGATTTTTTCAGGAGGTTGAGTGGCCGACGGGTCTTCAGCGAACTGCGGCTCATTCTTGAGGAGGAGAATCCCACGCCGGCGCTACTGAGGATGCGCGACTACGATCTGCTTCAGGTCATTCATCCGTCCATCGAACTGGACAGCGACCGCATTCAAATGATCGATTCGGTGAAACAGGTGGTGGCCTGGCGGGATTTGCTTTTTCTGGAAGAATCCTATATGAAGTGGGCCGTTTATTTTCTGGCCCTGATCCGTCGCTGCAGCAAAAAAACAGCCGAGGCCATTTGCGACCGCTTCGAACTTGCCCCCCGGTACCGGAGAGTCTTCACGAAGGAGCGCATCCAGGCTGACCGCTGCCTCTCTAAGCTGGAACGAAACCATCCGGCAAAGAACAGCACCCTCTACCACCGGTTGGTTGGATTCCGCACTGAGCTGATTCTGTATATGATGGCGGCCACCACAGATCAGTGGGTGAAACAGGCCATATCGAAATATTACACCCGGCTGCGGAACATGCAACCGGCCATTACGGGAAAGGATCTCAAGTCGCTCGGCTACACACCGGGGCCAATTTACCGGGACATTCTCCAGGGCATTCTCGACAGAAAACTCAACGGCCGTCTTAAAACCCGCAGCGACGAGCTCGAATTCGCACGCCGGTATGCTTCCAATAGCTGACCTCATTCAGATCGCCATCATGATCGTGGCCATCGTGTTCGCCGTTACCTTCCATGAAGTTGCCCACGGGTGGACGGCGTTACGGATGGGCGACCGGACCGCTCAAGCCGCGGGCCGCCTGACCTTGAACCCCATCCGCCATCTGGACCCGATCGGATCCGTTATACTGCCGCTGGCACTTAAACTGACCGGGTCCCCGATGATCTTCGGATATGCCAAGCCGGTTCCGGTGGACCCGCGGAATTTCAGGGACTTTCGCAAAGGAACCCTCTTTGTTTCCGCAGCAGGGGTTACCGCCAACATGATCCTGTGTGTATTGTCGGGTCTGATGTTTCAGGCCGTTGTCATGTTGGGGCCTTCCATGTACGGGACCTTGCTCCAGCCCCTGCTGTTTGCGCTGCTGTATTTGTTTGGATACAGCGTGATCATCAATGCTGTACTGGCGATCTTTAATCTGATCCCGGTACCGCCTCTGGACGGCAGCCGCATCCTGGCGTTGATGCTCCCGATGTCGATCCGAGCACCTTACATGCGCCTTGAACGCTTTGGGCTTTTGATCATCATCGGCCTCCTCCTCTCCGGAGTGATCAACCGGTTGTTTTCAATCACCATGACCCCGATCCTCAGGCTGGCCCTCGGCAACGAGGGTCTCATTTTTCTATTTCCCAGGTGAACTTGATGATGCCCTGCTGCTTGCTGGAGTGGAAATTCCACACATAATGGCCGCAGGGATAGAAATTTTGGACAGCAACCCTAAAGGCGAATAAACTGATCAACAAACTGAGCGACAACGTCGCGTTTCATAAAATCGTTTTACGATTTTATTCGCACAGGAGAACCATCAATGACCCAGAAACGTCGGATACTCAGCGGCATGCGGCCCACCGGGCCGCTTCACCTCGGCAATCTGCACGGAGCCCTTCTCAACTGGGTGGATATGCAGGATGATTATGATTGTTTTTTCTTCATTGCCGACTGGCATGCACTGACCAGTGACTATGAAGACCCCAGCCGAATCAAGGGCTTTATTCGAGAGTTAATGATCGACTGGCTCAGTGTCGGTCTGACCCCGGAGAAAAGCACCCTGTTTCTCCAGTCCCTGATAAAAGAACATGCCGAGCTGTTCCTGCTGCTGTCCATGATCACGCCGGTGCCCTGGCTGGAGCGGAATCCAACGTATAAGGATCAAATCGTCCAGCTCGAAAGCAAGGATCTGTCGACCTTTGGATTTCTGGGCTACCCGGTACTCCAGGCCGCCGATATCATTATCTACAAGGCCCACGGCGTACCCGTCGGGGTCGACCAGGTGCCCCATGTAGAGATCACCCGTGAGATCGCACGCCGGTTCAATTATTTTTATGGAGATGTCTTTCCCGAGCCCAAGGAAATGCTGACCGCCACACCGAAAATTCTTGGCTTGGACCGCCGTAAAATGAGCAAAAGCTATAACAACGCGATTTTTCTGAAAGACAGCGCCAGCGACATCGCTTCGAAAGTCTCCCGAATGATCACCGACCCCCAGCGGAAGCGCCGGAGTGATCCGGGAGATCCGGGTGTCTGCAATGTCTTTGAATTTCATAAAATATATACGGAGCCGGAAAAAGTGGCGGAGATCGATCCGGCGTGCCGCTCCGCCGAGATCGGTTGCGTGGAATGCAAACAAATCATGGCGGACCGGCTGGCCAAAGAATTGGCCCCCATCCGGGAAAAACGGCATTACTATGAAGACCGCCCGGAACAGGTCGAGGAGATCATCACCGCCGGCAGTGACCGGGCCCGCCAGGTGGCTCGAAACACCATTGAAGAGGTCAGACAGGTGGTGGGGCTGGAGTAAACGAACGCTTCGTTAACCCGTCTGCCCGTTTGCCCGTGTGCCCGGGCGTCGATTTGAATTACTGATATGATATGCGCGATGGATCCGATTGAACCATACCAGGTTGAGCTGACGGATGTCTTCGAAGGTCCCATGGACCTTTTGGTCTACCTGATTAAAAAGCATGAGGTGGACATTTATGACATTCCGATCGCTCTGATTACCGATCGGTATCTGGGTTATATCGATCTGATGAAGTCCCTGAACATCGATCTGGCCGGTGAATTTCTGGTCATGGCCGCCACCCTGACCCAGATCAAGTCGAAAATGCTGCTTCCCTCCCATGAGGGGATCGAGGAAGACACCGAGGATCCCCGGCTGGCAATCACCCGCCCCCTGATTGAGTATCTCCAGCTCAAGTCGGCCGCCGAAGAACTGGCTGCCCGTCAGCTTCTGGGCGAGCACACGTTTATTCGAAGCGCCGACAAGCAGGAATTTCTCGTCGACCCGGACGAGGAAATCATCAAGATCGGCCTGTTTGAGCTGATCGACGCATTCAAACGGATCCTTGATCGGGTGGATGAGGACCAGCGGGTCGACCTGACGGCGGACAGTATATCGGTCAAGGATCGAATCACCCAGCTCATAGACATCCTCGAAGAAAAGGGGTCGATTACCTTCGACGAGCTGTTCGACACCGATACGACCCGATCCGATGTAATTGTCACGTTTCTGGCCGTTCTGGAGATGGTCAAGGTCCGGCTGGTCCGTATCGTTCAGCACGTGGGCACCGGAATTATCCGTTTATTCTACCTGTAAAAACGGGGGACATTGTCATGTCCTCCGTTTTTACCTATAAATGCTTGATACTTTTACAAGAGGGGTTAACCCGGACATTGCATGAAATCTTTTCAGCAAATGGCTAAAAAAGAAACAATATCGGTGTTTCAGTGTGAATGATGAGTCATTGGGCCGTAATGCAATTTGTAGCTCTCGAAAACGGACGAACGACCTGAAAAGTTTTCACCCTTGCGGGCCAACCGGAGACGCCCATGCTCTGCGTTATTCGAGGTTCGCGGTAGATGGACTACAGCTTCACCTCGTAGTAAGCAGCGCATCGCAAAGCGAGGCGCCTTGCCGGTTCCGCGTAGCGGAAGGACGGCAAGGGGTACGTCAGTAGCTGTGTAACCCCGTCAGGAACTGCCTTGATCATGAACGTCTCCGGTTGGTGAAATGTCCGGGTTAAAGGGCGTCGTTTTTTTTTAGGAAGGCTTATGATAGGATTCGAAACCGTTATATAGCGAGTCATCCCGGTTATGAGCGAAGATATCAAATACATTATAGAGAGCCTTTTATTCGTTGCGGACGAGCCCCTGACCGTCGATCGGATGCGGGTGGTTCTGGGTGTGTCCGAGCGGGGCACCATCCGCGAGGCCCTTGAGGCATTGGAGACTGAATATCAAGCGCGAGGGGGCGGATTTCATTTGAAAGCCGTCGCCGGCGGCTACCAGCTTCGGACCCGGTCCGAATACAAGGACTGGATCAAGAAGCTGATCCAGCCCAAGCCTCCCAGATTGAGCAAGGCCGCTCTGGAGACCCTGGCCACCATTGCGTACAAGCAACCGGTTATCCGCAGCGATATCGAGCACATCCGGGGCGTGGATTGTGGTGGGGTCCTTCGGATGCTGCTCAAGCGGAAAATGATTCGGGTTCTCGGGCGAAAGGAGATTCCGGGTCGCCCGTTGATTTATGGGACCACGCGGCAGTTCCTTGAGGTATTTGATCTTCAGGATCTCAAAGATCTGCCGACACCCAAAGAGATCGAGGAGTTAAGCGATATGGCTGACGAGGTCATGGAATCGGGTCTTGCCGATGATGATCCAACACTGCCCTTCGGGGAATCCGAATCCGATCCGAACGGCTCCCCGCTGTCGCCCGAGACGGACCCGGAAAGCGCGTCTCACCCATCCGAAGTTATTGATAATCCTTCAGATGAGTGAAAAAGTACTTGACTTCAAACAGACGAAACCACTATAAATCTACCCTTGTGTTCGACCAAAATTGCGCACATGGAACCGTTCCTATAGATACCTCTGTTTGACGAAGGAGACTTCATGAACCGATCCGACTTGATTAACTCTCTGAAAGAGGAAGCCTCCCTTAGCCGGAAGGATGCAGAAAAAATCGTAGACACGTTTTTCAATACGATCACCGAAACTCTGGCTTCTGGGGAACGGGTCGAAATTCGGGGATTCGGCAGTTTCACGGTAAAAAATTACAAGCCCTATGTGGGTCGAAATCCAAAAACCGGCGTCCAGATAGAGGTGCCATCTAAAAAACTCCCCTTTTTCAAGGTGGGCAAAGAACTCAAGGAGATGGTCGACAAATAGCTTTCCCGGGCGGTTAACTCAGCGGGAGAGTGCCACCTTCACACGGTGGAAGTCACTGGTTCAAATCCAGTACCGCCTACCAAATAAAACAAGGGGTTGCGATGACAATCGCAGCCCCTTTGTTTTTGACACCTTCCAGTTCTCATCACAGCGGTATGTTTCTCGGCGTTCAACCATGACCGAGGCGTCATGAACTGTAGGTACAAAAAAAGGTGCGGAACGCTAAACCGTTCCGCACCTTCTGTATCGCGAAAAACCCAATTTAATGAAGACAGGCGTTAGACTTCCCCCTCGGCTGACTGTTTTTCTTCTTGGATCGCGTCTTCCGGTTTTTTATCTGCTTCTGTTTTGAAATACCCGAGGGTCCCCGACGTCTGGGCAATCAGTTCGCGAAGTTCCATCAGCCAATCGGCGGAGATGGGCTTTTGGCCGTTTTCGTTACTTTCTACTTCTTCCATCTTCTGAACCAGAGCCATGGCCATAGCGTTTTCGTTTTTGGCATTGCCGATCTGTTGGGAAAGAACGCTGAGCATGTGATTGATTTCGTCCCTTTCTAGATTCAGGTAGTCCTTTTCACGCAGCTGGATCTGGAACGACACATCCCCGTCCGCAATGAGGTTAATTGAGTGGCTGAACCGGTACATGGGCCCGATGAATCGGTGAAATACCTGAAAAAAGTGAATACCGATCAATATGACCAACGCGATCAGCGACGGCCACAGGGCCGCGTGTCCATAGAGTATCTTCTCGGCCGCAGCCGCTTGAACGTTGAGAGGCACATTGGGATCGGTCATCTGAAGAACATTGGGTGCGAATATAAACATCGTCATAAACATGATCACGATGACCATGTAAGACAGAACGAAAAGAAGCATTCGTGTTTGGTAGTATTTGGCAACGATGGGAAATCGTCGCCGCCTGTTACGCTTCATCGGTTATCTCCTTTGGCAAGTCCGCCGGAATTATTAGCTGTCCCATGTCCAGACCAGATGTGGTTGATGGAAGAATTGAAGCCTGTTCTGTCCATCCTCTTCAACCAGGACTATAGACAAAAGGTAACCATCACCATCGTTGCCCTTGTAATGGATATCGATGACATCGCTGGAGATCTTATCCTTTTCCTTTTCCGTGTACTCTACCCGCTCAATTGTGTATTGCCTCAACGTCTTCTCGGCCGTCTGAAAATCGATCGTCGTTTCGGAAATCTGCATGTAGCATGCCTCGTAACCGGGTGCTTCGGTCATCCAGCGGCCGAAAAGCTCCGGAGGAACGCGTTTATCCTCGACAGTTTGACATCCAGAAACGGCACCCACAGCGAGCACCGCCAGAACCATCAACCACCGGGGCAGACCAAACGGGCTTCTTGTGCTCATCCAAATATCCATCACAAATTTACCTTAAAAATTGCTTTCCCTGCCGATGAAGTCTCCATCAACGGCCCGCACAATATCATCCCGACTGACTTTTCGGTTTAAATTCGCCTTGCTCAGTCCGTCGGGCCCTTTGCTGTAGAGATCGTAATCGGTATTTACCAGCACCATAAACCGGTCTTTGCGTGGTTTCCGTTTATCCAGGGCTTTCTTTTCCGCTTTCGTTAGCTCTTTATCTTCCAAAACGCCCAATTTTATAAGCTCTTTACGTCCTTTTCTTGTTTCGGCGATCAAAACGTACTCATAAGGATTGCCCCACGGATCCAACCGCGCCACTTCGCCGATCTCGTCCAGACTTTCCGGCAGGGCGTCATTTGAATGCTCGTGGGTGCTGATCAGGCGTTCCATGACATGAATGTCGTGGATCGCCTTGGTATCGCGAGCGTTCTCGACATACTGGAAGTACGTCGGCACACTTATGGCGCCAATGATACCGATAACCCCCAGAACGACGACCAACTCCAGCACCGTAAAACCCCCTTCCGTTGAATGCCGGGCGGGTTTCCTGAATCGGCGACCGGGATCCAGGCAGAGCCATGTAAACGGGCAACAAACCCTGTAATTCAAAATAAATTTGATTGCCGGTATGAAAAGCACCTTTTCCTCCAGGTGATGTTATTGGGTGTAAAAAGGAGACGCGTACCCTGGCGGCCCATGAATCGAAGCCAACCGCCACCGTACGGATGCAAAATGAATACCAATTTTCAGAAAGTCCGATGCACTTTATAAGGCATTGTAATCTCAAATAATGTTGACTTCAGAAACGATTGTGTGGCTTTCAAGAGTGCCGTTTCCTGTTAATTCTGACAAAAAATGAGCGTTGTCCGGACAATTCCTTCAGAATTCAGCGGTTTCTTTTTGCCGGGTGTTTTGATATGGATGTGATCCAGTTCACTATTCTCAAAATATTATAAAACCTCCATAGGCTAAACGGCCGGGGGTTGAGCAATCCGATTCCCATTCAGCTCACTGGACTAATTTTCTCCAACCATAAACCATATACGGGGGGGGTCTTGTCGATGGATGACCTAAACGACAAATCAAAACCCCGAACAATTGGCAGACGCGGCGAAGATTGGTTCGTCCGGGACCAGAATTATCGCTATCAGCAACTGCTCGCCGTAGGGCAGGTGCTCACTAGCGAAATGAACATGGATTACCTTTTCGAACTGATCATGGATCAGACCAATCGTGTCATGCAGACAGAGCGGAGCACGGTCTTTCTGCACGATCCGGAAACCGGTGAGCTGTGGTCCCTGGTCGCCACCGGTATGCATCGAAACGAAATCCGGATCCCGCAGGATTCGGGCATCGCCGGGTGGGTGTTCCAGAGCAAATCCCCGGTGGTCAACAACGATGTCTACCATGACCCGCGCTTTTTCTCACAAATCGACAAAAGCTCCGGGTTCCAGACACGCAACATTATCTGCCAGCCCCTGATCAATCGGGAGGACCAGTGCATCGGAGTACTCCAGTCGCTGAACAAAAAAGACGGGGACTTCAATGACGATGACATGGTCCTGTTGCGTTCCATCTCCGACTACGTCGCCACTGCCGTCGAAAACTCAAAGCTCTACGAAAACATTAAAAACTACTCGGAAGAACTCCGAAAAACCCTTCTCCACCTGGAAGCCCTGGAGCGGATCAAGCATCAGCTCACCAAGTTTGTGCCCACCACGGTCCAGAGGCTGGTGGAAAAAGACCCGGAAAGCATTTCCCTGGAAAAGGCACCCATGGACGTATCCGTCCTCTTTCTAGACATCGAGGGATTTTCCAAAATTACCGAATCCTCCGATCCCTACCTTATCAATGACATGGTAGAGAACCATTTTTCCTCGTATCTGGACTGCATCAAACGCTACGGGGGCGATGTCAACGAAACTAGTGGTGACGGCCTCATGGTGATTTTCAAGGAGGGAACGCCGGAAGAAAATGCGTGGTCGGCAGTAAAGGCCGGACTGGACATTGTAGTCGAAAGCCATCGGCTCAATCGCGATGTGCCCTATCCTTGGGGAAATGTCTGCTTGCACCTGGGCATCAATTCCGGCACCGCGTATGTGGGCTGCACCCGAATGCAGAGCCTGGCCGGCGAACTCTACACCTATACCGCATCCGGGCTGGTGACCGTTGTGGCCGCGCGCATCGGAGCCGTCTCATCCAACAGCCGTGTGTTTGTGGGGCCTGACACATACCGGATGATCGAAGAACAGTGTGATGCTGATTATATGGGTGACCATGAGTTAAAAAATGTCAGCGAACCGATTCCCATCTACTGGGTAAAAGTGTTGAAGTGATGTCGCGTCTGGAGATGGTGTCATGAAACCGGAATATATCGATTTCCTGAAACACGTTCCTCTGTTTTCCATGATGAACGACGAGGATCTGGTGCGGATCGCCGGGGCGAGCAAAGAGAAGCTCTACCGAAGGGGTACGGTGATTATTCGGGAAGGGGATGAAGACACGCGCCTATTCATCATGTTGAGCGGCGAGGTCGAAATTATCAAGGACATGGGCGGCTCTGAAGAACGACATCTTCGCAAAATAGGGCCTTACGGGTACTTCGGTGAAATGGCATTGATCGACAATATGGAGCGTTCGGCCAGTGTCGTGGCCCTGGAAGACACGACCCTGATCAGCTTGGAACGCTGGGACCTTCAGCAGGAGATCCAGCGATATCCGGGAGTGGCCATGGAGCTGTTAAAGATGCTCAGCCGCCGGATACGGGCCATTGAGAAATGGACCATTAAAATGCTGGAATCGAACCTCCCGGTTTGTATCTACTGCGGCAAGGTAAACGACGAGGACGCGGCATGGGTGCCGCTGGACAAGTATATCGCGGATCACTCCGGCACCGAGTTCAGCAACAGCATCTGTCCGGATTGCTCATCCGTAAAATATCCCCAGTTCTATACCTCCAAATAACATCACATCTTGGGAATTGGATCACTTCTGTCGCTGATCCCGGCTCTTTTCAGAGGCCTCTATGACATCGCCCATTTTCAGCCCGGGCACCACCCGCCCCTGGTATATTGTGAAACCGCCCTGTTCACCAAAGGCCCAAACCCATAGGTGCCCGAGTTGGGTGTCCAGAATGAAGATGGAGGATCCGTCCAACTGAACCGCCTGAAAGCGTCCGGGCGATGCCTCTTCCAACGATGCCAGATAGGCCGGTTTTAAACTACGCCATTCCTGGGAGGTCGGTGGGGAAGGAATCACACCCGCCTTGCGGCTGGATTTTATGTCTGTTGCGTTCGCCTCCCATCCGCCGACACAAATCATCGTAAGCAGACAGATGCCCACTGCGGCAGAATGCGTTAGGTATTTAAATGTTGTCATCTGTGCCCCCGAATGCTGGAGTATCCTGGAGTTTACTAACCCGAACATTGCCTGAAACTCCGGTTGCGGAGTGCATTTAAACGGATAACGGCCGCTTAACATGCGACATACGACCCGCCGCCGTCGAAGACCATGGCGGGCAAACATGCCAAGGAATTACCCACATTCATAACCAAATTTCTATGCAAAGTCTAAAAAATTGCTACGAACAGACTCCAGGACCGACAGAGTGCTTGTCAAATCCCTTGATTTTCTATATCCGGGAAAGCAGTTGAAAAACGGATGATCCCGAAGACGAACGATAACTCATTACGGTGCGGCGACTGGTGTGCTTGCGAACCGCACCCATAGCCCGGAAATGCAATATTCAGGATAGAAAAGGAGGCGCATATGGGCCAGGTGGATCTCAGATCGGATACCGTGACACAGCCAACACGGAGCATGCGACGCGCCATGGCAGAGGCCGAGGTCGGCGATGACGTATTCGGTGAAGACCCGACCGTCATTCAGCTGGAAGAGATGGCGGCGGAACGGATCGGAACGGAAGCCGCCCTGTTTGTGGCCAGCGGCACCATGGCCAACATCGTTTGCCAGCTGGCCCACTGCCAGCGGGGCGATGAGATGATTCTGGGAGACCAAGCCCACATGTTTTTCTACGAGCAGGGGGGCTCCTCGGCATTGGGGGGGATACACCCCCGCCCGGTGCCGAATCTGCCGGACGGGCGTCTATCGGAAAAGGCCATTGAAAGCGCCATCCGGACCGACGATGTGCATTTCCCCGTGACCCGGTTGATTGCTCTGGAAAATACCCATAATCGATGCAGCGGCAACCCCCTGCCTCTGGAGTACATGCACGCCATGGGAGCACTTGCCCGCCGGAACGGATTGAAATTGCACGTGGATGGAGCGCGCATCTTCAACGCGGCCGTATCCCTGGGAGTCGGCGCCCATGATCTGACGGCCGATGCAGACTCGATATCTTTTTGTCTCAGCAAGGGATTGTGTGCCCCTGTCGGCTCACTGGTTTGCGGCAGCCGGGAGTTTATATACCGAGCCCGCCGGATGCGAAAACTTCTGGGAGGCGGCATGCGCCAGGCCGGTGTTCTGGCCGCCGCCGGTATTGTGGCCCTGGAGGAAATGGTGGATCGGCTGGCCGAAGACCATGACAATGCCAGGTACCTCGCCGAATCACTGGCCGATATGTCCGGGCTGCGGCTCGATCCGGACCTGGTAAGAACCAACATCGTGTTTATGGATACCGGTGCCGAAACACCGGCCGGAGTAATGGTCGGGGCGCTGGAACAGGAAGGGGTTCGGGTGTTGCCCGTCGGGCCGCACAGGATCCGGGCCGTGACTCACCACCCGATCCGCCGGGAAGATATCGATCGCACCATAGACGCCTTTTCCCGGGTAACGAAGGCTGTCCAATGAAGCAATGGAAGGAGAACATGAACCCCATCGAGTATCTTCGAATATATTCGGATCCGGAAGGGTGCTCCCATTTCGAAACCCGGAGCATCGGGATGGCATCCAACGATTACGCTCCCCCCGCGCCGCCGCTCTATACCTCTTCTCCCGAGTCCGCCGGAAAGATTGTTTTCCTCGAACTGCCGGCAGGCTGGTATGGCGACTGGCATCCGACGCCCGTGCGGCAGTGGTTGATCCTGATAACCGGCGCGTGTGAGTTCGAAACCGGGGATGGGGAGCGTTTCCGTCAGCAGGCAGGAAACATTGTCATGCTCGACGATACCACCGGGCAAGGCCACCGAACGAGAGTCCTTGGAGACGAGGTTACGCGCATCGCCGCGGTTCACATTCTTGAAGATGGATAACTCCTCCAGCCTTTTTATAGGGATTGCCAGAAGAGCCTGTCCCGTAACCCCGATTCGTGCCCGGGGTCACGAGGGTGATTTTTCTGTTTTTTTCGGCTAAAATGCCGTCCTGTTATAAATTAAGCTATTGATATAATAATGAATATGAGCCATTCTATCTCCAAAATGACCAACG
>Ga0209780_1000034_pt1 | contig 69014 bp, 5 predicted proteins | sample WorMetexBAHAMAS2_FD_187384 | JGI IMG/M metagenome (GOLD analysis project Ga0209780, IMG submission 187384) | Marine gutless worms symbiont microbial communities from Max Planck institute for Marine Microbiology, Germany - Inanidrilus exumae... | ecosystem: Host-associated > Annelida > Digestive...
CTCCATCAGTGGTTCGAAGACTATAACGAAGTTCATCCGCATAAAGGCCTGAAAATGAAATCCCCCAGGGAGTTCATTAGGTCTTATTCAACATAAAACCGTGTCCGTTTTTATAGGGGCAACTCCACCAGAAGGCTACCGCGATAAATGTCGGCGTGGCAACCAGGAGAACGATGATGGCGTTGGTGGCAATGTATTCCTTAACATACTGCACGATGTCCTCCTCTTGTCGCTACAGGATATACCGATAGCAAAGCAAATACCGGGCCAAACTTACTTTAGTCTAACTTATTGTTATCATAAAAAATTCAATTTTTAATGGTTTGAACTTACGACAAATTTGTCACCCAGGCAAATCTGAGTTTGGTATTTCCAGAAAAAAAAGAATCCATTGAAGGCACAAAAAAAGCCCGCCATCACTGATGGCAGGCTTTGATTTTTGTGGCGGGAGCGACGAGACTCGAACTCGCGACCTTCCCGCTTGAAAAGCGGGACGCTCTAATCAGGTTTTGTGGTGTTAATCAGATTTAGTATGTAATCCTTCGATTTACGGCGTTTGATCGCATACTCTTTTTTCATCGCGGTGGACCGGTCAGGACATTCCTCAGAATAGACTAACTTCCAGGGACGTTTGGGTTTTGTAAAGGTTGAGCGCCCTTGATTATGCCTTTCGATCCGATTTGATAAGTCCCCAGTAGTCCCGACATAGTAGCTTTCGTCTCTTAGGCTTTGAATAATGTAGACGTAGAAAGGCATAAACAAGAAAGGCCTGTCACATGATATACAGCAACAGGCCAGAATGTTTGAAGTGGCGGGAGCGACGAGACTCGAACTCGCGACCTCCGGCGTGACAGGCCGGCGCTCTAACCAAACTGAGCTACGCCCCCGCATTTATTCGTTGATCGGCTGATTCCGTACAATACCTACTTTTTCATCAGCAAATCAACCAGCAATCTTTGTTCAAGAAATGGTAGGCGGAACAGGGCTTGAACCTGTGACCTACGGCTTGTAAGGCCGTCGCTCTCCCAACTGAGCTACCCGCCCGAAGAGACGCATTTGGTAACAATTTGGAGGTAATGTGTCAAGCGGAAAATGTGGTTCTTCAGCCTGTTGTGAAGTGAATTTGGGCACTGCAGTCTGGCAATATTCCCCGGAAAATTACTACGGGTAATAAAGACGACACGCCCGGGACGCTCATTTGTGATGCAAGTGGGGGATTCCGGAGCAGCCAACTCGAAAACCGCCCGACTCTCCATTTGCAGAAAACCATCTAAAAGAAATGGACGCCGTTCAAACCGTTTCCCGAACTCTGTGTTCAGGAAAGTCGCCCGCCCGAAGCTTTGTCAGGTGGGCCGCCCCGCAAAATCAAAAGGACAACACCACAAATGAGCGTCCCCGGCGTGTTCAAAAGAAGATGTGGTACCACAGGCCTGGGTTAAAACTGTTACCATCAAATCCGTTTTAAAATGGATGAGACGATCACATCGCAAAGACCGAGCACACAGCCGATCCAAAACACTAGCGCTCCGAAAAAACTCCAGCTCCAGCCACCGCCGGAGGCAATCAGTGCGAATACCAATCCACCAAGGGGAAGAATGGCCAGAAGCAACATCGATAACCACCGTTCGCCTTTTGAATATCTCGCTTTCTCCGCCATAAAGAAACCTCAGAATAGAATCGTTCAACGATTTTAGGAAACGCGACAATGTCGCTCTTTTGGAAACGTTATGGCAGAAACATAGGACAAGTTCAGAATTTGTCCTTGACATAACGCGCCAATTCGTTGACCGGCTGCGTCAATTTTGCTAATGAAAAAGAACCTTCCGGCAATTTCCTGATACGCAGCACTAAAATTGTCGTTTTTTCAAAGAGTTATATCCTACACCGGTAGCGCGAAGATTTAAGGAAAGGTTCACTTAAACTGCTCAGCGATTTAGCACTTAAACCGATGATACATTCCCGATCCGACAGGTTTCAGGAACGAAAAGGGGATATGCGTACTATCCGTTCTCCGGGTGAACGTTCTAACATGTTCGGCGAATGACTTGCCGATAGATGCACCAAACTCGGCCGGATTGTACGTCTGGGAAAAAACAGGGCAAAGGAGGAATCAGAAAATGCAGAAAACCTGCCTGTTGGCTCCGGGAATCATATTGTGGGAGCTTCTGGAAATGTACGGCCACGACCCGGAACCGATTTTCTCCCAGCAGGGAATCACCCAGGATCTGATGTCAAAGCCCGGAGCTCGTGCGCTTCAGACCGTCGGAGACCATCTGTGGTACAAGGCGTCCAAAACCATCGACGATCCCTGTTTCGGGCTGAAATCGGGCAGTTTATGGCACCCATCCCATCTGAATGCCCTCGGCTATGCATGGTTGGCCAGTGCTACGCTGAGGGAAGCGTTAGGCCGCCTGGAGCGGTATATTCATGTCATAACAAAGATCGCCATCCTGCAACTCGTGGAATTGGACGAGGGGCTGGGACTGAATCTGAAATTCAAGCCCACCACCATTGTAATCCCATCCCGCACCGATTCCTTCTTCTCGATTGTGACATCCATGTGCCGAATCAATTACGGTGCTGAGCTCAACCCCCAGTCGGTCAGCTTTGTCCACGAAGCCCCCTCCTGTGCCGGGGAATATTTTGCGTATTTTAAATCGCCCGTCACCTTCAGGGCGGATCGGAACCTTCTGCTGTTTCCCAAGGACAAGGTGGACGCCCCACTGAAAGGCTATAATCCGGAACTTGCCCGGATCCATGATCAGATCATAATCAATTATTTGGCCGGCCTGAAAAAAGAGGACATCGCCCAACGGGTGAAGAGTGCGATCATTAAAAATCTGCCGTCCGGAGGTGTGTCGGACGAGAAGGTGGCACACGAGCTGCATATGAGTGTCCGCAGCCTTCAGCGAAGCCTGCGCAATGAAGGACCCACCTTCGGGAAACTGCTGGACGAGGTGCGGAAAGATTTGGCAACGGACTATGTGCGGGACCAGGGGATGAACCTGACGGAGGTGGCATTCATACTCGGGTTTTCGGAACTGAGCGCCTTTTCACGGGCCTTTAAAAAATGGACCGGCAGATCACCGAGTGAGATTCGCCAGGCCGCTTAGTCCGAACACGGCACGAAATCTTTTCAGCTAAATGCTGGAAAGATTTCATGCAAATTTCGGGCTAGTGGGTAGTCGGACTTGTAGATTCCGCGGGCGGTTCAACCCCCTCCAGTCGCTGTGTAATGGACCAGATCACGGCGACAACGGCATTGCGTACCATCGAGAACCGCTGAAGAAAATTATCTTTGGTGAGCCCATCCAGGTAAATCCGCTGGGTGAGCAGGACTGTCGGCATGGGTTCGGCCACCCCTGCAAAATCCACGTTCATGGATAGCAAACGAAAGCGCAGGTCCCAAAGGGAGGAACGCCTCGTTTCATCAGGAAGTTTCTCGAACATTTTCCGATGTTCATCGGAGAGATTGACACGGGCTTCCAGTAGAACCATGTCCGGTCGAGCCTTGTTCTGCCCGATGAGAATTCTTCTCTGGGCGGCGTCCTCGGCCCGGATCAGCCATTCCGCATCCGGGTGAGGTTGCTCGGAAATCTTCCAGCCTTCGCCCATGAGCCATTTCTGGATGGTTTCCCGGGTTTCATTTGTTTCCTTTTTTTCCTTTGTTTCTTTCTTTTGTTTAGGCATACCTGATGTTCTCCCTGATCTGAATGAAACGCTATAATGATGGCGAATTGTCAAAGAATTTCAGTAAGTGTACCACATTCTGTCCTTCGGGAGAAGTTGTCCGCCAACAGGCCGGAAGCGAGGTGCCGCTGAGAGGGCATATTTTCGACAGAAGATGGTGGCATGTGTAAGGGGAGTAGTATTAAGGTAAAACAGGCTTTCAAACGCCTAAGAAGCCTTCTGAAGCCATAAGCATAGCAGGTTCCGGAAAGGAGAAAAATGGAAATGAGATGAAAACCAGCGGCTCATACCTCATACAGTGATGAGGTGATGTGAGACTATTAAATCACTTCATTTACCGTGATCGTGATCGTTTCGAAGTCATCGAGTGACGTCGGGTCGTCGTCCGTTACCCGCACAGTCACAACGTATACACCCGGACCTTGCGATTCCGTGGGAGTCCAGGTAAACACACCGGTGACTGCATCAATCGTGGCACCGGCAGGGGCACCCGCATCCAGACTGAACGTCAATGTGTTGGCCGGAACATCAGGATCGGTGGCAGCGGCCGTAAAGGTCAGCGTGGCCCCTTCGTCGACCGTCTGATCGCCGATGGCATCCAGCACCGGCGCTTGATTTACTTCATTAACTGTGATCGTGATCGTCTCAGAATCACTCAGTGCCGGTGTGCCGTTGTCGGTTACCCGCACAGTCACAGTGAATACACCCGGCCCCTGGGACTCGGTGGGGGTCCAGGTAAATTCTCCGCTGACTGCATCAATCGTTGCACCGGCAGGGGCGCCTGCATCCAGACTGAACGTCAGCGTATTGGCCGGAACATCCGAATCGGTGGCCGCAGCCGTAAAGGTCAACGTGGAGCCTTCGTCGACGCTATGGTTTCCTATAACTCCCAGCACCGGCGCTTCATTTACTTCATTGACCGTGACCGTGATGATCTCAGAATCACTCAGTGCCGGCGTGCCGTTGTCGGTCACCACAACCTCAATCCCATAGCTACCCGGCCCCTGGGCTTCTGTGGGCGTCCAGGTAAACACACCTGTAGCCGGGTCGATGGAGGCTCCCGGCGGTGCTGCTGCACCCAAACTGAAACTCAGGCCATTGGCCGGAATATCGCTATCGGTCGCAGCAGCCGTAAAGGTCAGCGTGGAGCCCTCATCAACGCTCTGATCACCGATGGCATCCAGCACCGGCGCTTCATTTACTTCGTTAACCGTCACCGTAATGATCTCTGAATCGCTCTGCGCCGGCGTGCCGTCATCGGTCACCACCACCTCAATCCCATAGCTACCCGGCCCCTGGGCTTCTGTGGGCGTCCAGGTAAACACACCGGTACCCTGGTCGATGGAGGCTCCCGGCGGTGCTGCTGCACCCAAACTGAAACTCAGGCCGTTGGCCGGGATGTCGCTATCAGTTGCAGCGGCCGTAAAGGTCAGCACGGCACCCTCATCGACGCTCTGGTTGCCGATCGCTGCCAGCACCGGCGCTTCATTTACTTCATTAACCGTAACCGTGATCGTCTCAGAATCACTCAGTGCCGGAGTGCCGTCGTCCGTCCCCCGCACAGTCACAGTGAATGTACCCGGGCCTTGAGCCTCGGTCGGAGTCCAGGTAAACTCACCGGTGACCGGATCAATCGTCGCCCCATCCGGAGCACCCGCATCCAGACTGAACGTCAATGTGTTGGCCGGAACATCCGGATCGGTGGCCGCAGCCGTAAAGGTCAACGTGGAGCCTTCGTCGACGCTCTGGTTTCCTATCACTCCCAGCACAGGCGCTTCATTTACTTCATTGACCGTCACCGTGATCGTTTCGAAGTCTTCCAAAACCGGAGTGCCGTTATCCGTCACCCGCACAGTCACAGTGAATGTGCCTGGACCCTGCGACTCTGCGGGTGTCCAGATAAACTCACCGGTGACCGGATCAATCGCGGCCCCGGCAGGAGCGCCTGCACCCAAACTGAAACTCAGGCCATTGGCCGGAATATCGCTATCGGTCGCAGCGGCCGTAAAGGTCAGCACGGCACCCTCATCAACGCTCTGATCACCAATGGCATCCAGCACAGGCGCTTCATTTACTTCGTTGACCGTTACCGTAATCGTCTCAGAATCACTCAGCGCCGGCGTTCCGTCATCGGTCACCACCACCTCAATCCCATAGCTACCCGGCCCCTGGGCTTCTGTGGGCGTCCAGGTAAACACACCGGTACCCTGGTCGATGGAGGCTCCCGGCGGTGCTGCTGCACCCAAACTGAAACTCAGGCCGTTGGCCGGGATGTCGCTATCAGTTGCAGCGGCCGTAAAGGTCAGCACGGCACCCTCATCGACGCTCTGGTTGCCGATCGCTGCCAGCACCGGCGCTTCATTTACTTCATTAACCGTAACCGTGATCGTCTCAGAATCACTCAGCGCCGGCGTGCCATTGTCGGTTACCCGCACAGTCACAGTGAATCCACCCGGCCCCTGTGACTCTGTGGGCGTCCAGGTAAACTCACCGGTGGCCGAATCAATCGTTGCACCGGCCGGAGAACCTGCATCCAGACTGAATGTCAACGTGTTGGCCGGAACATCCGGATCGGTGGCAGTGGCCGTAAAGGTCAGCGTGGAGCCCTCATCAACGCTCTGGTTGCCGATCGCTGTCAGCACAGGTGCTTCATTTACTTCATTGACCGTCACCGTGATGATCTCGGAATCGCTCTGCGCCGGTGTGCCGTCATCGGTCACCACCACCTCAATCCCATAGCTACCCGGCCCCTGGGCTTCTGTGGGCGTCCAGGTAAACACACCGGTAGCCGGGTCGATGGAGGATCCTGGCGGTGCTGCTGCACCCAAACTGAAACTCAGGCCATTGGCCGGCATGTCACTATCAGTTGCAGCGGCCGTAAAGGTCAGCACGGCACCCTCATCGACGCTCTGGTTGCCGATCGCTGCCAGCACAGGCGCTTCATTTACTTCATTGACCGTCACCGTGATGGTCTCGAAGTCGGCCAAAACCGGAGTGCCGTCGTCCGTCACCCGCACCGTTACATCGAATGTGCCCGGACCCTGTGTCTCTGTAGGCGTCCAGCTAAACACACCGGTGACCGTATCAATAGCGGCCCCGGCAGGAGCACCCGAATCCAGGCTGAAGCTGAACGTGTTGGTCGGAATGTCGGGATCGGTGGCTGTGGCGGTAAAGGTCAGCGTGGCCCACTCGTCGACACTCTGGTGCCCGACAGGAGCCAGAACCGGCGGTGCTTTTACTTCATGGACCGTGACCGTGATCGTCTCAGAATCACTCAAGACCGGCGTGCCGTCATCGGTCACCACTACAACAAACGTGTAGGTCCCCGGTCCCTGGGCCTCGGTCGGTGTCCAGGTAAATTCGCCGGTATCAAGATCGATTGTGGCCCCTGTCGGCACCACCCCTTCCAGCGAGAACGTCAGTGCGTTGGCCGGGATATCCGGATCGGTAGCCGTGGCCGTAAAAGTCAGTGTCGCGCCCTCATCGACGCTATGATCACCGATCGCCGCCAGCACCGGTGCGTCGTTGATACCAAACACGGTTACCGTCACCACAGCCGGCAGGCTTTCTGCCCCGTGCCTGTCGGTCACCGTATAAGCAAAGGTGTCGACTTCGCTCTGGCCAGCGCCCAGCCACTCAAATGCCCCAAAGGGTTCGTAGGTGAAAGCGCCGCCGGTACCGACCGTCACCATGCCGGCAGGTACGTCAAGCAAATGATAGCTCAGGGTGGCCGGGTCGTCATCGGGATCGGCATCGTCACCGGCGAACACGCCGTCGGCGGCAGGTCCATCTTCGTTCGCGTCCAGCGCTACCGGCAGCGCCGTCGGCGCATCATTGGTGCCATTTACCGTGATTTCCACGGTGCCGACCTTGCTCAGCGCGCCGTGGCGATCCAAGGCCTGCCAGGTAAAGCTGACGCTGCGGCTCTCGCCCATCGCCATGTTCTCGAAGTCGCCGGCCGGCTGGAAGGTGAACGTGCCGTCGTCGTTATTGATCACCTTGCCCGCGCTTGGTGCGCTGAGCAGCGTGTAGGTCAGCGAGCCCTGGTCGTCGTCGGAATCCATGTCGTCAGCAGCGAACGCCGCGATCACATGCGCATCGTGCTCATCTATCGCAACATCCTGACCGGCGGCCACCGGCGCATCGTTGCTGCCCATGACGAAAACGCTGACTTCCGTGCTCGCGCTGCCGCCGCGTCCGTCGGAGATGGTGAAAGAAAAGGTATCGGTCGCCACCTCGCCTTCACTGAGGTAGTCGATCTGCCCGATCGGGTCGTAGATGAAGGTGCCGTCGGCCCAGGCCGTGAGCACTGCCCCGCTTTGCAGCAGAATCGTATCGTCCACATAGCTAGCGTCATCGTTCACCGCCACGACACTCAACGGATCGGCGTCGAGCTCGAGCGCCAAAAAGGCATCGGCGAAGCTCCAGCGATCATGGATCAGATCCCTGGCATCGCTCACCGTGTGCAGCGTCGCGACAACCTCGATGTCTTCGTCGGCGCTGCCCTCAATTTCCGCCATGAGCGGCCGGTTGTTGCGGCCGTCGATAAAGACCGTGTCAACGCTGATGAACTCCTCCGGGAAGCTCACAACATCGGCATCCATCAGAGTGAAGCTGCTGCCGTCGTCGGCGGTGAATGTCACGATGTCGTCCGAGCGGGTGATCACGTAGTCGAGCAGGCTGCCATGGGCGACGACAGTGTCGACCCCCGCCCCACCGTACACCTGGTTGTTGCCGCCGCCGGGAACGATGAGGTCGTCGCTCGAGCCGGTATAGATGATATCGTCGCCCTCACCGCCGTAGACCTCTACCCGCTTGTCAGCGGCCGATGCATCGATCTCGTCGTCGCCGTCGCCGCCGATGATCGCCACGGTGCTGTAGGCGATGTCGGTGCCCTCGAGGCTGCCGATGGTGATGGTGTCTTCGGAATTGCCGCCGTTGAAAACGAGGTCCTGGATCCCGGTCAGCGTCAGCGTGAAGCTGTCTCCTCCGCTGCCGGTCACGATAACGGCCGAGCCGCTGGCGTACACGTCGACCGTGTTGGCCAGGTCGGAAGGCAGGTTGACGACGGCCGCATCGAAACCGCCTTCGCCACGGACGATGTCGCTGCCGCCGCCCGGATTCCAGACGATGGTGTCGTCGCCGTCATGCCCGAAGATCTCGTCGTTGCCCGGGCCACCGTTGATGACATTTGCGCCGTCGGTGCCCCAAATAAAGTCGGCAAGAGCGCTGCCGATAATGTTCTCAATGTCGGAGAGATCATCGCTCGAGTTGCGCCCGTCTTCAAAGGCGCGGTAGCCGAGAGCGACCTCCACGCGGTTAGGAGCCGTGCTGTAGTCGAGCCAGTCGCTGCCGGCGCCGCCGTCGAAACGGTCATGTCCTGAGCCACCCACGAACCAGTCGTCGCCGGCGCCGCCGTAGGCCTTGATCGGGGTCGTCGCGGTCCCACCATCGAGTCGGTCGTCACCCTCGCCGAGATAGGCCACGACCTCGTTCATGTCGGTGCCGGCGAGATCGGCCACTGTCACCCTGTCGTCTCCAGCACCGGTATCGAGTTCAATCACGTCACTGCCGGTCACTTCAAAGGACGAGCCGTCCGCGGTGATGGTCAGCTTGTTGGCAGCCGGGCTCTCCACGCTCACCGCGTCATCGGAGGCACCGGTGCGCACCTCTACAGTGTCCCAGCCGGTGCCCATGTCGATGGTGTCGCTGCCGTCCCCCTCGGCCCAGCCCACCACGTCGTCGCCGTGCCCGGTTTCGATGATGTCGTCACCGCCCATGCCATGAAACTCGTTGCTCCAGCTGTCGCCCGTCAGTATGTCGACAAGGTCGGTACCGATAGCCCCTTCGATACTCGAGCGCAAATCGTCGATGCCGCCGAGGCCGTCGCTCGCACTGCCCCTGCCGTGCCAGACCAGGGTGACCGTGACGCCGGTCTGAGCGCCGGGAAAGATCAGCAAGTCGTGCCCGCGACCGCCTTCGATCCTGTCGTTGCCGGCGCCGCCGCCGAGCAGATCGTCATCGTCGTCGCCGTCCAGCTCGTCGACACCCGCACCGCCGTCCAGCACGTCGTTGCCGTCTCCACCACGCAGGTCGTCGTTGCCATCGCCTCCGAAAACCGTGTCGTCGCCGTCCCGGGCCCAGATATCGTCGTTGCCGCCCAGGGCATTGATCAAGTTAGGACCGTCCGTGCCCCAGATCTTGTCGTTGAATGCCGTGCCGATCACGTTCTCGATATCATCCAGGTAATCCCGGCTGCCGCGACCGTCCTCGCGGGCTTTGTATTTCAAGTCGACCTTCACCCGTTTCCACGCAGAGGAATAATCCAGGGTGTCGATGCCGGTACCACCGTCGAAGGTGTCGACGTCACTGCCGCCTATGAACCAGTCGTTGTCGCCCTCGCCGTATGCCTTGATGGTCTCGGTGGCCCCGGAGCCATCTACCACGTCATCGCCGTCGCCCAGGTAGAGGGTCACCTCGTTGACATCGGTATCATCCAGATCGCCCACGTTCACCGTGTCGTTGCCGCTGCCGGTGTGGATTTCAATGATGTCTCCCTTGTACACGGACAGGGCCCATGCCGGCGAACCGAATCCGTCGATGGTGATCCAGTTCTTGGACGGGCTGCTCAGGGTCACCGTATCATCGCTGTCGTCCAGGGTGATCACCAGGCGATCCCAGCCCTCATCAAAGTCGACCGTGTCGTCGCCGTCGCCTTCGTTCCAGATGACCCGGTCGTCATCTCGACCGGCGTCGATGTTATCGTTGCCGGTGCCGCCCTCGATCACGTCATCGCCCCGGTCTCCACGGATGACGTCATCACCGGCGTCGCCGTAGAGCAGATCGTCGCCTCTCCTGCCGTCGAGCATGTCATCGCCGTCGCCGCCGTGGAACTCGGTGCGGCTGTCATCGCCGATCAGCTCATCGTTAAACGGCGTGCCGATGGCGCCGTCGATGCTGCTGCGCAGCTCATCGGTACCGCCCAGCCCGTCCGTGCTCCAGCCGTTGCCGCCGTTGGTGATGGTCACCTCGACACCGGTCAAAGCACCCGGGAAGAAGAGCAGGTCTTCGCCGCTGCCGCCTTCGATCCGATCATCACCCGCCCCACCGGCCAACAGATCGTCGTCGTCTTCACCGTCTAGCTCGTCGACACCCGCACCGCCGTCCAGCACGTCGTTGCCGTCACCGCCGCGCAGATCGTCGTTGCCCGCCCCACCATAGAGCGTGTCGTCGTCATCTCCACCCCTCAGATCGTCGTTGCCCGCCCCACCATAGAGCGTGTCGTCGTCATCTCCGCCCCTCAGATCGTCGTTGCCCGCCCCACCGTCGAGCGTGTCGTCGTCATCTCCGCCCCTCAGATCGTCGTTGCCTTCACCGCCGTATAGCAGGTCATCGTCGTTGTTGCCGTAAAGCTCGTCATCGCCCGCCCCGCCGTCGAGCAGATCGTCGCCGTCGTCGCCCTCGATCTCGTCGTTGCCGCCGAGCCCGTAGAGAAAGTTGGCGCGGCTGTTGCCGTCGATCTCGTCGTCGAAGGCACTGCCCAGCACCCCTTCGAAACCGGTTGTGGACGACAGCGTGAGCTTCAGGTTGATGTTGCCTAAGACCTGCGTTGCGGTGGTTCCGAGCTCGATATCGACCGCCTGCACAAAGCCGCTGAAGTCGAGCCGGTCGTGCAGGTCGTTCGGGTAGCTATCGTGGTGGTGATGGGGATGATCCTCGTAGGCATCGTCGTCATCATCGTCATCATCGTCGTGATAGTACTTGCCCGCTTCGACAACCCGGTCATTGCCCAGCAGACCGCCGCTGAAGACGTAGGTGTCGTCGCCTGACTGACCGTACATCAGGTCATCGTCGGCACCGCCCTCGACGGTATCGCCGCCGCCAATCTCCGCGCCGAGCAGCTCTATGCCGGCGATGTCGTACGGGTCGAAGTAATAATCGTGGTCGTGCCAATCGTCATCATCGTCATCATCATCGCCGTGATCATGCCACCAGTAGTGATCGTCGTCATCGCCCCCGTCGCCGTGAGCATGCGACCAGTGGTGATCGTCGTCATCGTCCCCGTCGTCGTGATCATGGTCGTGGCCATGGTGGTACTCGTTCAGGTGCCAGCCGTGCTGGTCGTCGTGCGAGAGACCGATGATATGGCCGTTGAAGAGTGAAAGATGGGCGTTGTCGCCCAGCACAAGGTCATCACCGGCGCCGGCGTCGATCGTGTCTGCGCCGTTTCCGCCGAGCACCAAATCCGTGCCCTCGCCGGTGAAGACGGTGTCGGCATCGTAGCCGGCACCGCCGTTGGCGAGATCGCTCGAAGCGATATCATAAATCACACCATGGTGGATGCGCACCCGGCCGCTGTCGCCGAGCACGACGTCGTCTTCGAAGTCGCCGCCCAGCACGACGCCGTCCTTATCGTCTCCGCCGACGATCTGCAGGCCTGCGATGGCCGGGTGGTTCTTGCTGTGGCAAGGGCACCCGGGCGCGTCGTCGATGCGCAGCGAGAAACTGTCGCCGCTGACGTTGCGAAAGACGACGTAGTTGCCGCGCTGCGCCGCCTCGAGACTGGTCGAACTCACCTCCACGAACTCGCCGGTAAAAGTGTTGCCGTCCGGATCGTCGAGGTAGAAGAAATTTTCACCGTTGCCGCTGATGCGGCGCACGGAGACTCCGCTCTGCGAAGTCCAGTTGTCGGCGTCGAGGTAGACATAGACGTCGTAGGTGTCGAAGTGCGCGGCAAGGCCGTCGATGTCGACACCCAGGGTGTCCTTGCTCTTGCTGACCAGAAAGCCCTCGTAGATTCTGGTATTCTGCGTGTCGGCGTCGACCTGGCCGTGGTTCGCCACGTCAGCGCTGTCGGCATACCAGGAATCGAGGTCCTCGCCCCAGGTGATGGTAACACCGGCAGCCGGTTTGCCTTCGTCGTCGACAAGTTCGTTGAAGCTGTCGGGCTCGTTCCACCAAGATGACTTGCTGGTTTCCACGTTGTTCCAGTGACCGGCCTGAACCGCGCCGGCGGTCCCGGTGACGATGGAGTCGGCGTCCTTGCCGCCGAAGTTTACGCTGATGACGCGGATCGCACCGTTGTCGAAGGTGCCTTCGACTCCTGTATGGATCTCGTCGCTGCCCTCTCCGCCCAGCACCACATCGCGACCGTTGCCGGTGACGATGAAGTCGTCGCCGGCGTAGACCGGATCTGTGGTGTGGAAGTCGACCACCTCACCCAGCACCAGCGTCGCACGTGCGTTGTCGCCGGCGACAAGGTCGGCATCCACCCCGCCCCGCACAGCCGAGCCGTGGGTGTAGACGACGTCGTCACCCGTACCGCCAAACACCATGTCACGGCCGCCGCCGGTGACGATGAAATCGTTGCCGCCGAACTGGGCGAAGGTGGTTTCGAAGCGATCGATCGGATGGTGCTGTCCGACGACCTGGATGGCGTTGAGCGCCGGCCGATTGTATGAACTTCCGCCGACATCGTCGATACGGATCGAGACCTCGTCGCTCGTCAGGTTCCTGAACACCACGTAGTTGCCGCCCTCCACGTATTCGCCCGCGAAGGTGTGGCCGTCCGGGTCATCCAGGAAATAGGTGGTGGTGCCGTCGCTGATGCGGCGCACCGAGGCGTCACGGCGCGAGTGCTGGTCGTCGGCGTCTAGGTAGACGTAGATGTCGTAGGATTCATAATAGCCGCTCAACCCGAGCAGATTCACGCCCAGCGTGTCGTGTGTGCTGCTGTACAGATAGCCGTTGAACAGGCGCCGATCCTGGTCGCTGCCGCCGTAAATCTGGCTGTGGTTGTCGACCCGAGCGCCGCCGATATAGCTGGAGTCGAGGTCGACACCCCACTCGATGCCAACTCCGACGGCAAGGCTGCCGTCGTCGAAGAGCACCCGCTCGTCGGGCTCGTTGCCGTAGATGTGGAAGCCGCCGCCGTGCAGGTTGTTCCAGTTGGCCGCCGACACGGCGCCCGCCTCGCCGAAGACGTGGGTCGAATCGCCGGAGCCGGTGAAATTAAAGCCGATGGCCGATGACGCCTCGCCCGGACCGAAGGTCTCGTTGCCGTCGAAGGTCGCCCTGCCGTTGTCGCCGATGACATGATCGCGCGCGTCGTCGTCACCGCCAGCCAGCACGAGATCGTCGGCGCGACCGGCGATTACCACGTCGGGACCGTTGCCGGTGCTGATTGCATCTCTGCCGCCATGCTCGCTGTGCCTCGAATCGATGCGGATCAGCTTGCCGGCGGCAAATCGGGCGTGGCCGTTGTCTCCCATGACGATGTCGGGCGCGTCGTCACCCACGTCCAGGGCCATCAGATCGGCCACGAGCTGCGGCGTTACGACATAGTCGGGCGTGGCGAGAAGATCGAGGAAGCCGATCGCCGCCGCGTCGTCCGCCGCAGCGAGCACGATATCGTCGGCGCTGCCGCCCAGCACCACGTCCGGACCGTCGCCCACCGTGATGACGTCGTTGCCGCCGAAGTGCGGCGACCGGCTGAAAATCTCATCGAGCACGAAGGCGCCCGCTAAATGCGCCTCGCCGTCATCGCCAAGGACAATGTCCGTCGCGTTGTCGCTGCCGCCCGCGAGCACCACATCGCCTGCGGCGCCGCCCATGACCACGTCCGACCCGTTGCCGACGTTGATGAGGTCGCTGTCGCCGGTCTGCGGCTCGATCGACCTGACGACACTCGGCGTGTTGAGATCGTCGTCGAAGAAGAACACCTCACCACTGTCGCCAAGAACGATATCGCGCGCCGCGTCGCCCCCGCCGGTGCCAATCAGGTCCGCCACCGGGGAAGGCGTGATCTCGATCGTCTCACCCGCCCCCAAGAGGTTCAGGAAGCCGATGGCCGCCACATCGTTTGCCGCGGCGAGCACGATGTCGCGCTCGCTGCCGCCGAGGACCACATCCGGGCCCTTGCCGGTAGTGATGATGTCGTTTCCGGCGTAGTGCGGATCGATGCTCACGACCGATTCGAGAATGAAGGTACGCAGGAACACGGCCCGGCTGTTGTCTCCGAGCACGAGGTCGGAGGCATCGTCGTTACCGCCGGCCAGGATCAAGTCGTCGGCACTGCCGCCCATCGCCACGTCCGGACCGTTGCCGACGTTGATCAGGTCGACATCGCCGGTCTCGGGCGAGATCGTTTCGATCAGGCTCGGGGTGTTCAGCGTATCGTCGAAGAACACCACCCGGCCGCTGTCGCCCAGTGCCACGTCGCGCGCCGCATCGCCCGCACCGGTGGCGATGAGCTGTGCCACCAGTTCCGGAGTGAGCGAGTAACCCGTGCCGAGGAGGTTTAAGAAGGCGATGACCGCTGTGTCATCTGCCGCGGCGAGCACGATGTCGCGGGCGCTGCCCCCCAGCACCACGTCCCGGGCGTCATCGCCGGCACCCGTGGCAATCAGATCCGCCACCAACGTCGGAGTAATTTCGAAATCCATTCCCAGCAATGCCAGGAACGCTACCGCGGCAGTATCATCGGCCGCGGCTAACACAATATCACTATAACTGCCCCCGATCACCACATCCGGGCCGTCGCCGGTAGTAATCTTGTCGTTGCCGCCCGCCTCAGGTGCAATGCTGAAGATCTCCTCCAGGACAAACGCATCGATGAAGTACGCTTCACCATTGTCGCCCAGTACAATATCGGTGACCGCATCGTTACCGCCGGCCAGGATGACATCGTCTGCATTCCCGCCGATCACTACATCAGAACCATTGCCAGCGGTAACTATATCGATGCCACCTACGGACGGATCCACCGAGAAGAATGCTCCCGCATCTCGTCGGATACCGTCTGTTTGGTCACCGGGCCCTCCATGACCGATCACCGTAACCGCAATACTCTCGAGTTCGTCGAGGGTCATGCCATCGGTCCACGGAGACGTCTCGTCAAAATAAAGCACGCGACCGCGGTCACCGAAAACAATGTCATTTGCTATGCCGCTGGTAATGTTGTCCGTATCGCCCTGACCGCCGAAGATAATCAGCGGCAGCGTTGAGTCAGCACCCAGCACGGTATCGTCATCGCTAATCGCCGGGAAGTCATTGTACGGGCCCTGGGTGTTGAGCACGAAGAACCCGTCATCACCGTTGGCATCCAGATCCACGGTGATACGATCGTCACCAAGGCCCGTGTTGAGGGTATTGATGGTTCGCAATCCATCCCGGTAATGGGTGCCATCTATCGTAATGATGTCGCTTCCGAAACCGCTCCAGATGGTGATGCCGTGGCGGAAATCACCTGTGGCACTATCCGTCCGATACGTAATGGTGCCACTTGGCAGGTCGTACCAACCGAGAACATCGTCGCCGCCGCCCAATCCACTGATGGCAATCTCCGCGCCAACGGGATCGCCGACTGTATCGGTGATCTCGATATCGTTGTTATCCAGCGTGCTGGACGCACCGCTGATCATCAACTTGTGCTCACCCGCACCGGCATCGATGTTCAACATGCCGTTGATCAGATGCAGGTGGCCGGTCAGGAAATCTGTATCCGTGGCCGCGTCAAAGTCGGCCGCCGAGGAGACATAAACTCGCTCATCACCATCATTCAGATTCAGATTGGTTCTAGCTGTCGTGCCCTGCACATTAAAGACGTCATCACCGGAGCCGAGCTCGATGTTCATCACGTCGACGTTGTAGTAATTGACGCCGTCGACCCGAACCGCCACAAGACCGGTTGCGGCTTCTACGTCCTCGATGCGGTCATCGCCCTCGACGTCGAATGTGGTTGTGAACACATTGCCCGACACGTTCTCGATGATCAGCACACCGCCGTCGGTGAAGGCACGGAACTCCGGCAGCCCCCAGACATTGATCAGGTCGGTGAGGGCCTGCGCCACCGCGGCGTGATCCTGACCGGCAACCACGGTGTGCTCGAAGACAATCGCCTCATTGGGGTCCTGATCCTCGCGTGAAAGCTTACCGCTGGTCGCGCTCTTGAGGGTTACGCGCCAGACGTCGCCGGGAACCGGCTGACCGGCCGCCGTCACTCCAAAACTTACCGAGAACGGCGTGCCGTCGAGGCTCACGATGACCACACTGTCGTCTTCGGCAACCGCCGAGATGTTGGCGTCGCCGCCGCCATTGATCAGTTCCGCCAGGCCGGCAGCCACGTCCTGTAGGCTCTGCTCGCCGACCACGGTATAAGGATAGGGTACCGTGGTGATGCCGTCGCTGAGTGAGATGGCCCATATCTCGCCGGCAACCACCGTACCATTCAGGTCGACGATTGTCGTCAGCGCAACCGTTCGCGCGACATCGCCCGCCTCTGCGTCGGCGACGGTGAACTCGGTAACGAAGATGTCGCCCTCACGATGGGTAATGACCAGGGTATCGCCCTTTGCAACGGCGGTGAAGGCATCCGCCGCCTCAAGGTTGATCCTGTCGGCCAGTGCCCGGGCGAGCTCGTTGATCGTTTCCGGCGTGGACGATACGTCCACGAAGTGCCTGCTCGCCACGCCACGCACCGACACCTCTACGGCCCACCGCTCATCCGCCACCGGCGTAAGGTTGGACAGATCGACGGTGGTTGTTCGTGCCGTCTGACTGTCGGCGGTGGCCGAACCGTCGGTGCCGCTGAGGGTCACGGTGGTCACCAGCGCTTCGTGCTCGTCTATGGCGTCGGCGCCCGGCTCCTCGTCGGTGATCAGGCTGCGGGTATCGATGTCATGAATCGTGAGCTTCCGGTGCACGCCCTGGAACGTGATCAGGAAGGCGTTGTTGACCTTCCGTACCGCCACGTTGTCGGTGTAGGGACGCGACGGGATCCGAGTCTCGAAATCGAACACGGGGTCGATGTCCAAGGTCGAGCCGTTCGGATTCAGGATCGGGCTCAGCGCCTTGTACAGATCCAGTGCCGACGCGTTGTAGGCCACCGGAATCGTTGTGAAGAGATCGAGCTCGCCCAGCCCGTTCTCGATCATGAACGACAGCGTAAAGGTGCCGCCCGTGACGTTCGGCTGGATCGTCACGGTCTGCAGTGTGTTGATGTCCTCGTTGACGCGCGATCCGTCTACCACCGTCGAGATCTGTACATCGACGGATGCATCCGGCGCCGCCACGAGGCCGCTCTCGTCCGGAGCACCGGAAAGTCCGATCTGCTCGAAATCGATACCCGCGGCATCGCGCACGAACGTAATCGTATACGTCACCATGCCGCCGAAGGCCGGGGCGGAGGCTGCCACCTCGATATCATCCAGCGCGTACAGCGTCTGCAGGTTCGACTCGAGCACACTCGCGCCCAGATCCGCCGCATCCGGCGTGAAGCTCACGTCGACCAAGGCATACCCCTCACCGACGGTCACACCCTGGTACTCCAGCAACGTTTCGAACGGCTCCCCGGTTCGGTTTGTGACCAGCAACCGCTCCCCGAAGGACTGAGCGTCAAACGACGTACCTTCGGCGTTTATGGCTGCCGCCAGACCGGCGGCCACATCGGCAAGCAGGGTGGTAGAGGTGATGAACTCGACAATCAGCCCGTTCAGTCGCAGTCGCCACGTCTCGCCGACCGTCTTTACGGCACCATTGAGATCGACGATGGTCGTGACCGGGGTGGCCTGATCGACAATGCCGCTGCCGGCCGGCGCTTTCACGAACCCGCCCATCAACACCACCGTCGCGTCACCACTTTCGTCCGGCGCCACTTCGGTGGTATCGACAATATACAGCGTATCGCCGCTCACCAGGGCGACCAGGCCGAACGCATCCGAGTCGGAATCTGCGGCGGCCAGATTTATCAGATCGGCAAACGCCGCCGCGATCTCATGGCGTGTCTGACCGCCCGCCGGGATCTGATGCAGGAACTCGAGATCGGTCTGGTTGCGCTGCAGGGAGAACCGCCAGGTGGTACCTTCCGCGAAGTTGTTGCCCGTCAGTTCCATGGCCAGCTGCGGGGCAATTTCATCGCTGACGGCGCCGATGGGCCGAATCTCCGGCGCGATCGAAACGGTCGACGTAAACGCCACTCCGTCGAGATGGACAACGATCAAGCTGGCGTCCGTTATGACGGGCACGGCAAAGGCCATGTAGTTCGTCGTCACGTCATTGTTGATGACGAAGGCAAGCTCCTCGGCGATCGTCTGGAACGTATCGCCAGGCTGTGCGGTGTAGGCGAACCCGGACGTCAGTGCGCCGATGGCAAGTTCCACCGTCCACGTCTCGCCGGCCTGGAAAGTGCCCTGCAGGGTCACGGTTCGCGTATCGGCATCCGTGATGCTGTCAACCGCCCCGCCTGTGGTGCCGTCCGGGAACCCGATTTCAAGCCGTGCAGACAGCGCTCGACCACTGGCATCGACGATCCGCAGGTTGTTCCCGTCGGCGAAGGCCGCAAGGCCGGCGAGCGGATCTGCAGTGATTTGAGCGGCGAGGTCGGCGGCAATGTCACTGCGCGCCTGATCTTCTGCGGTAATCTTGAAGCCGAATGCGAAGGCGTCGTCGCCGGCTGCGATGAGGACGAACCAGCTCTCGCCCTCGACGCGCTTGCCGTCTTCGAGGGCGACATCGAGGGCCGTCACGTTGGGCGCCATATGGATCGTGCCGGCGGGCAGGACCGTGAAGTCGGTTGTGAGGGCGGCGGGACTCTCAATGACGATCACGAGCCGGTCACCGTCGACGATCGCGGTGAGCGCGTCGCTCAGCGCGCCGCCGTTGATCAGCTCGGCCAACGTGCTCAGAACCTGGCTTCGGGTTTCCACCAGATCCGTTGCCGGGTCGATACCCACTGCGTGCTCGTAGCGCACGGCCGGACGGCCGGTCAGCTCGAGCTCGATCACCCAGATTTCATCTTCCTCGGTCGCCTCCGTGGCCGTCACTACCGTCACGCTGTCCGAGGCCGCCAGGAGCGTGAACGCGTTGCGCGGCAGCACGTTTGCTGTCGGCGGCGTGTCACCAGAACCGTATTCCACGACCACCACCGTATCACCCGCTGCGGTGGCAAAGTAATCCGGAGCCACACTGTACACGAAGTCGGAACCGTCAATGGTCAGCGTCCACATCGCGCCGACGGACGCGACACCGCCGAACACGATCCGCGTGGTGCGCCGCGACTCGACGATCACCTCGGCGGTGCCGCCACCCGACCCGATCGTGATGTCGGTAGCAATACCGGTCTCCGCGGCATCGACGATAACAAGATCGAAGTTGTCGACAAATGCGACCAGGCCGCCTGGCGCCAGATTGATCTGCGCGGCGAACTCGGCGGCAATGGCCAGCGCGCTTTGCTGAGTCGTAACGAGTTGCGCGATGTTCCCGGCGATGATCGACCGGCTCTCGACGGTGTGCGCAAACGGCGTTCCGGCAACCGTGGCCGTCCATACCTCGTCGGTCCGTGCGGTGCCGTCGAGTGCGATGCGCGCCAGCGCCGGCGATTCGACCGTTATGGTGTAACTGCCCGAGCCCGCCGAGATGCTAAATGCGGTGGAGAAGCCCGTCCCCGTCGGATCCGCCACCAGCACGTCGTGGCCGTCTACCGTCGCAATCAGGCCGATGGCCGCCGCATTGATCTGAGCCGCCAGATCGATTGCGATCTCGGCCAGCGGCACGGATTCGCGCACCTGGTAATCGTGCAGCGTGCCGGCAAGGTCGACGCGGACCACTTCGCCCGCCGTCGGCGGCGGCGTGCCGGTGATCGTGATGGTGCTGGCACCGTTCGTGGTCTGAATCGCCGCACCGTTGGTGGGGGTGCCGGAGATGGCGAAGCTTCGGGTGAATGCCGATGCGTCGAACACCACCAGGCGCCCATCGCGGCCGGCCGCCTGGAAGGTCGCCGTCGCGTCACCGTTGATCAGGTCGGCCAGACCGCCGGCAACCTCTCCGAGACCGCCGCCCTCCTGTACCGTGTAATCATACGCCGGTCGAGTACCGAGTGTCGCGGTCCATGTCGTGCCCGCCTGGGGCGTGCCGGTCAGCTCGGCAATCGCGTGCTCCGCCGTCGCGGTCGATCCGGTGGTCGACAGCGTTGCCCGGGTCACATCGTAGGCTGCTGCGAACACGTCCGTCGCATTCAGGATCAGCAGTGACGGCCCGGCCGCGTTGACGACATACTGCGGGATCACAAAGGAGAAGTCGCGTACCGTGCCGTTGTCCAGTAGCAGCGTCCAAGTCTCGCCGAACACCGGCGCCGCTGCCGAAAGATCGATATCCTGGACCGTCGCCGCCGCCGTCTCGGCGAGCACGAAATCATCGCCGCCCGCCACCGTAAAAGCACCGGCCAACGTTTCGATTCTCAGGGTCGTACCGATCGCCTCGGCCGTGTAAACCGCGCCTTCGCTGTTGACGACGGAAGCCAGCGCCTCGGCCAGCTGTGTTGGCGTGAAAACGGCAAACGTCGCGGCCAGGTCGGTTGCCAGCTGATTTAGATCCGTGGTCACCGCTGCCGTGTAAACCGAAGCAACCCCATCGATGGCCACGCTGAGCTGCCAGATATCCCCGACGATGGCCGGCCCAATGATAGTGACCGCTGCCGAGTAGCCATCCGCAACCGTCGAGACGCTGCCGTTGCCGATGGTCTCGACTACCGTATTTGGCGCATTGTCCGTGTTGACGATGACGATATCGTTGCCGTCGGCGGAGGCCTTGAAGCCGCCTATCTTATCGAGGCCCGCCGCCAGCTTCGTAGCGAGCGTCGCCGCCGTGTCGCCGGCTTCAGCAAGCTCGGTGACCCCGTTTACGACGCCGTCCACGTGAAGTTCGAGCCTCCAGCTGTCCCCGGCAACAACGCCACCCATCGGCTCGACCAACGTGACGACGACCCGGTATCCCGAGGCGTCCGTGACCACCGTGCCGGCCGGCGTTGCGTCGATGATGGTGTCGAAGGCGGTGCCGACTCGGTTGATGACCAGAAGATCCGCGCCGATAGCGGCTGCCGTATAGTTGAACGACGCCCCGGCGTTAATGGAAGCTGCGAGCCCTGCGGCAATCTCCGGAATCCCGTCGGTGTCGCCCACGGTATAGGAGAAGCTCGACCGAGTGTCTCCGACCTGGATGGTCGTGGTCCAGACTTCGCCGGCCGTATCGTGGGTGGCAGTCAGGGTCGTTCGCGTTCCGGAGGCCACGGACGACATGGCGTACGAGCCTGTCGGGCCGCCGGTGACGGTAAAACTGGAGCTGCGATGGGTCACGAAGATCCGCTCGCCCGCGGCCACCGCCGTATAGACCTGCACCGAACCGCGGGAGAAGGCGTTGATCAGGGCCGTCATCCGGTTTGAGACGACACCGAGTTCCGCGTCTTCCTCCTCGACGTCTTCGGGCTGCACAACGTAGGAGAAAAGCTCCGCCGACGTGCCGTCGTCAAGGGTCACTGACCATGTCTCGCCATCCGAAACATCGCCGCTCAGCGTGATCGCCTGCACCCAGATCTCGGCAATCGAATTCGTTGCGGTAACGGTCACCGCCGGCCCCGATGCAAAGGATTGGGACAGCCGCGCCACGTACAGCCGGTCATCCTGGGCCACCGCGACATAGTCTGCAGCGGCCGCATCGCCGTTGATGGCGGCTGCCAGGGCGCCGGCAATCTCGGCCAGAGAGACCTCGCCGTCGCCATTGGGATCGAGGGTCAGTACACCCTCGCTATCGCGGTCGAGCGTCACACCGTAGCTCAACGTGTCGAAGGCGACCGTCCAGATCTCGCCGGTGCCCGGACCATCTCCCGCAACCGGGACACCGGTGAGGTCGATCTCGGCGCGCTGGGCGGCTGTGTCGAGGGTGGCGACGAGCACCGCCGTATCACCGGGCACCACGCTCGGGGCCGTGACCGTCAGCCCGCCCGCGGCGCGCTTGACTATGATCAGCCGCTCTCCGTCGGTGGCGGCGATGATGTCGATCGCCGGAGCGGTTAGGGTGGCGTTGAGGTGGATGGCATCAGCCAATGCCTCGGCAACATCGGCGGCGGTCCCGTGGCTCGCGTCGATGTCGACGTAGATGACCTCACCTTCGACAGTGACGGACCAACGTGATCCGAAAACGGGGTCGCCGGAGAGCGTCAGGATCTCCACGTCGGCCGTTGCGGCATCTACCGTGCCGCCGCTCGGTCCGACAACGCTCGAGATCGCTGATGCAATGTCACCGGTGAGCCCGATGACGGTCAGCCGGGTGCCCACGGCAACAGCGTCGTAAGCGCCAAGGCCTGTGCTGTTGATCCGATCCGCCAGCGCTTCGGCCATCAGCGCCGGAGTCGTAATGGTGCCGTCGGCAACGACCTCAAACGGTACGGAATCGAGGGTGAGGGTCCACGTTTCACCGATCTGCGGTGTACCGGAGAGATCGGCGACCACGGCGGAGCCGCCCGTGGTGGTAATGCTGCCGGCCACATCGGGGCCGCCCTGCAGGAACAGGGTAAATTCCACCGTGACCGAAGCCCCGGTGGTATCGACCACAGCGAGGTTCTCGCCGATGGCCATTGCAATCAGGTCGCCGACACCGTCGATCTGATCCGCCCAGTCCACGGCAATTGCAGCAAGGTTCGCATTGCCGGTATCAATGGTGACGCCGTAGGCGATGCTATTCACCCGCAGCTGCCAGATGTCACCGGCAATCGGGGTACCCCGCAGGGCGATGGATGCCGACCCGGAGTCGACCGCCACCGTCGTGCTGCCGAACACCGGAGTCGCCAGCGCAATGAACGCCCGTGCTGCGAGGTCCACGTCGGTGGTATCCGAGACATACAGGGTCGCGCCTTCAGCCAAGGCGATAATGCCGTCGGCCGCATTGGCGTTGATGTCGTCGGCCAGTGCCGTCGCAATTTCGGATAGGGTCTCGGTGCCGTCCGCCAGCACCCGATGGACGCTCACGCCGAATTCGCTCGTCAGCAAGACGATCCAGGTGTCACCGGCGCTGCGGGTGCCGGCCAGATCCAGGCGCGTTGTCGTGACGGGGGTGGCCTCCGTGTCCGACGTACCCACCGGCAGCACATCGACGGTTGCACTCACAAGGGCCGCCGTATCGTGGGTGATGGTGAGGGTGGCGTCAACGACGGAAATGTTGTAGGCGCCGGCGTTCGGATCCGTCGAAGCCGCAAGTGCGGCAACCCATCCGTTGGCGATGCTGTTCAGATCGTCTCCCGGTTGCACCACGTAATGGGTGGCCACGATGGCGCCTTCTCCAGCCACATCCCCCGCGATAAGGGTCAGTACCCAGTCCTCACCGGCAAACGCGCTGCCCGTCAATTCGACCACCGGTGTTGCCGGCGCGGTATCGTCGATGGTGGCGCTGCCTGCGGGCAGCACGTCGACCGAAAGTTCGAACGGCGTGCCGTCGCCACGGACGACCAGCAAGGTTGCCCCGATAAAGGTTGCATCGAACCCGGCGCCGAGCGCATTCAGACCGGCGGCAAGCAGTGGCGCGATCTGCAGCACCGACGGCGGTGCCACGTCCAGCGTCCGGTTCTCGGGCGGGTCAAGATCCGGGGCATCGGCATCGCTCAGATTCAGCAGACCGGTTTCGTCGAGGACCACCACGCGCCTGCCGTCGACAAATGCCGCAAAGCCGGTGATCGCATTGATCTGGGCGGCGAAGGCCTCAGCAATGTCGGCCACGGTGTCGTCGGGAAGTACCGTGTACGACAGCGGCGTCCCGCCGATCGTCAGGTTCCAGACCTCGCCGTTGACGGCAAGCCCGCCAAACCGCAGCAGGACGCTGCTGACGCCAACCTCGACGGTCACATCATAGGGCGTCGTGACACCGTCCACCGTTGCGCGGGCGTTCCAGAGTTGACCGAGGATGACCCGGGCGCCCTCGAGCGTCGCGGCAACGGACGTGGTGCCTTCGGTCTCCACCGATATCGTTCCGGCAATCGGACCGCCGGCGCCGCCCAGCTCGATGGAGAGGTTGACGTCGGGCGCCGGAACGCCGGTGATATCGACAACGACCACGAAGCGGCCCACCGCCAGCGCCTCGAGATCCGGCAGTGCCGCACTCGTGTTGATCTGATCGGCAAGCCAGGTCGCAATGGCGGCGAGGTCCTGGCCTGCGATTGTCAGCGCCGGAAGTGCCTCACCACCGACCGTGAACGTCCACACGTCACCGGCTACCGGCGTTCCCGTTACATCGAACTTCGTCGATGACTGCTCGTTGGTGGTCACGATGGCCGGCGACACGTAGGCGCGGACCTGAATGCCGTCACCCGCCGTGTTGACGATGGTGATCGTTTCGCTGATCACCGTGATGTCGATGTCCGGGATAGCGGCGCCCGTCACCAGGCCGGCCAGGGCGATGGCAATATCTTCGAGCGTCGTCGTGGCGTCCGGCACCTCATAGATGAATGTCTCGCCGTTCAGCTCGATCACCCACTGGTCGCCCTCCAGCGCTGTCCCGGTCATGCTGACAGTGGCTTCGTCGACCACCAGCTGCTCAACCTCCGCGGCCCCGACGTTCGCCGTCAGGATGGAGAACAGGGTCTGGAAGCCGGCACCTTCGGTGTTGACAATGATGATCCGCTCACCGATCGCAGCGGCCCGGAAGGCGTCGTCACCGCTGCCGTCGATTGCACTCGCAAGCATCGATGCGACCATCTCGAGGGTCGTGCCGAGGGTGACCGACTGCGTAAAGACCTGGTCGTTGATAAGCACCGACCACTCGTCGCCCGCTACCGGCGTGCCGCCCAACTCAACCACCGTCGTGGTCGCAGCGGCCGGGTCGATGCGGTCGTCGAAGATGCGCAGCGTGAACTCACCGCCCGCCGCCTGGACGGCGATCTGCTGCACTTCGGAGACGGACGGTAGATCGAGGCCGGTGAGTGTCGAGCCGGTGAGGATGCCGGCGTTGGCCACGATTTCGCCGCTGTCGTCGATCGTGAGGGTGTCGGAGCCGAGACCCGCGTCGACCGTAAGCAGGCCGAGGATCGGATCCACGAGGCTGCGTGCGGCGTCGCTCGACACCAGGACCTCATCGTCGCCGTCTCCGCCGAGGACCGTGGTGTGGCCGGCGATGCTGACGACGTGCAGGTCATCATGGCCCGTGCCGAGGAGGAGATTGGTGGCGCCGGTATGGGTCGAATGAATCGTAACGTCGTCATTGCCCGTGCCGAGCCCGATGCTCAGCACCTCGAGATCGCGATACTGGATGCCGCCCGGAAGCAGCCGGCCCGCAATCACAGTGCCGCCGCTCATGCCGAGGCCGGTCAGGCTATCCGAGGTCAGCTCGCCGATGTCGTCGGCTGGGCTGCCGCTGTTGGAGATATTCAGCGTGTCGACCTGGTCGGCCTCGTCCACGCGGGTGTTGAGGTTGACCGGCCGGAAGAAGTACTCGTTGCCCTCACGCGGTTCGCTGGGTTCGCGGATATCGATGATCGAGGTCTGATCGACCGGCGAAATCTCGACGGCGACGGTGAACTCACGCGCTTCCAGATTGTAGACCATGACCGTCGCTCCGTCGGCCGCCGCGCTGAACGCAAAAGCTCCGGCCACGGCGATATTCGTAGCCAGTTCTCGTGCCACGTCAACGGGCGTCTCGCCGACCGTCACCTCGTGGGTGTGGACCGTGGTAAACGTGCCGTCGTCGACGATCAGCGTCCATACCTCTCCCGAAAACACCCGCTCTGGCAGGAGATCTACCCGCACCGCCGAGGCCTGTTTACCTTCTGCCGCCGGGTTGACGAGCTCGAAATCGTTGCCGTCGAGGTTGATGATGAAGATGTTCTCGTTCTGCGAGCGGGCGATGAACGACGCATCGGCGTTGACATTGATGTCCGCGATGATCCCCTGTGCCACCACCGTCGAGGTATCGCCCACCGCGACGACGGTGCTGTGCTGCGTCGCCGTCTCGCCGGTGATGAGCAGGACCTTGATCGTCTGGCCGGCGACCGGCGTCAGTGGCACGCTCGCCGCCTTGACGATGGCCGGCACAACGGCCTCGGTCATACGCGGGTCATCGGCACCGTTAATCTGGAACGTCGCGTTCACCGGGCCGCTGCCGGCAATCCGGATGATGACCAGTGTGCGGTCCTCGACCATGGCGAGGTAGTCCGTCAGCGACGCGTGATCGTTGATGAGCGTCGTCAGCTCGTCGGCGATGGTCGCTGTCGACTCGCCGCTGTTGGTCTCGAACTCGACCGTGATGGCGTCGATGGTGACCTGCCAGCGGTCGCCAGTCTCCGTCTCACCGGCCAGTACCGCAACGGCGTTCGCCGGCTCCGAATCCTCGCCGAGGGCCACGGTGCCGTGCACGAAGCCGGCTGTCGGCAGGCTGCCGGTCGGGTACTCGACCAGCAATGTGTTGCCGGATGGCAGCAGCAGGTAAGGCTTGCCGGTCGTCAGCGCGAGTTTGGCCAGCTCCAGGGCGATGATGCTGAGCGAGTCACCGTTCTGCACCTCGTACCCGAGATCGTCGATCTGCCATAGATCGCCCGGCACGACCGGCCCGGAGAGATCGAAACGGGCGATCTCCAGCCCGGTTGCGGCGACCGTCAGTGTGCCGGATGCGGGCGCGCTCAGCACCGGCGCATCGCCCCCGGTCAGATCGAGCGTACCGCTTTGATCCACGATGATGAGGCGGCTGCCGTCGGCCACCGCGAGCATATCGGCGATGTCGGCGATGCCCTGTGCCAGTCCGGCCGCCACGTCGTTCAGGGTGTCATCACCGTCTACGGTATGGGTGACGAGCGTTCCGGCCACGGTGATCCCCCAGATTTCGGTTTCCACCGCCAGGCCACCAAGCTCGACCGTCGCGTGACCCGTCGACGGGATCACCAGCACGGTCACCACGCCCGGCACGTCGCCGGCCGCATCGATAGTCAGGGTTAAGCCGACGAGCGCCCCTGCCCGGTGGGTGACGATCAGTGTTTCGCCCTGGACTGAAGCGGTGTAGTCCGCGGCATCACCCCGCACATTGATCAGGGCGGCGAGGCCTTCCGCGATCTCAACGAGATCGTCTTCCGGCTGAACGACGTAGCTGAAGTCGTCGAGACCCGGGATCGCGACGGCCCAGATCTCGCCGACTACCGGTGAGCCGTTCAGGACAATGCTCCCGGCGCCGGCCACGTCGGTGTCGACGTCGTAGAGATCCGTCATCAGTTCAAAGGCGGGGGTGATCCGCGCCTGGACATCGAGCACGGCAATACCGCGCTTCAGCACGATCATGGCCGGTCCGCGGGCACTCGCGAAGAGATCGGGATCGGCAAGATCGTTGATCGCCTGGGCAAACGCTTCGGCAAGATCTTCGTTTGTGAGCACCTGCACATCCGCGCCGCCGACGGTGTATGCCTTACCGATCTCTATTTCGATATCTACGCCGAGCAGCGACAGCGTCCACAGATCACGCGGCGTTAGATCGTCCGTGAACGTTACGGTATCGACCGCGCTGATGTCGGTGACAGCGCCGACGGCTGCCCCGGGATCGATGCCGAAGCTCACCTCGGCGACCGCCCGGGCTCTGTCGAACACCACCAGATCCCGGCCGTCCGCCAGCGCAAAGATGTCCGCAAGCCCCGCCGCGTTGATCGCCGCCGCCAGGGCCAGAGCAACGGACTCGACCGATCCGGCGGCCGGCACCGTGAACACGTCGGGAGTGGACGTCACGTCCAGGTAGCTGAGTGTCACCGACCAGGAGGTACCGGCAAGCGCGCTTTCCAGGGCCCCGACCATCACCCGGGTGTCTGCCGGTGCCACGATCCGGGCGCTGACGTCTGCCACCGCCGGGCCGGCAATGTCGATGCGCGAGCCGCTGGCCGTGGCGGACATCCCGATCGCCGCCGCAAGATCGGTGGCCAGCTGCGTTCGGCTCTGATCAACCACCCGCACGGAGTAGTAAACGCCTTCGATGGCAACCTGCCAGAGCTCTCCGGCCCGAGGCTGTCCGGTCAGCAGGACGGCCACCGTCGCCGGGGCCGCGACGTCACCCGATATCCGGATGCCGCCCACCGTGGGAGTTGCCGTGAGCGCTTCGCTGACCGAGTCGACCCTAAAGTCGATGCCGATCGGCGCGTTCGACCGGTCGATGACGATCAGCGTCGCACCGTCGGTCATGGCCGTATAGCGTGTCGTGCCGGAATTGATGATCGATGCCAAACCGCTCGCCACCTGATCGAGCGTGGTCGTCGCTGTCGGGATCACGAACGGATAGGTCAGCGAGCCGAGCTGCACCGCCCACCGTTCGCCGTCGAGCGGTGTACCGAACAGCGTCTCGGTGACGCTCGAGACCGCCGGCTCGGCGCCGAACTCGTGAACCGTGGCAATGGAGGGCGTCACCAGCAGCGCCTCGTCGGTGCCGACGACATAGATGACGACACCTTCGGCCAGCGCCGTGACACCCGGCACCGCCGCGGTCTCGACCCGCGCTGCCAGTGCGGTGGCAACCGCCGCCACATCGGTCTCCGTGGTCACCACGAGATGGTAGGGTGTACCGTCGATATCGATGGTCCAGGTCTCGCCGGAAACCGGCTTGCCGGCAAGGGTCAACGTCGTGACGACCGGCGTGCCCTCGTCCACCTCGGCGCGGATGCCGGGCCGCACCTCGAGCACCGCCGAGAAATCCACGGCCCCGAGCCGCAGGATCTCCAGCGTGCCTCCGGTTACCGCCGCCACGTAGGGTGAGGTCGAGTTACCGTTGATGAGATCGCGAAGGCCTTCGAGAGCCATCGACAGGTTGTCACCCGAGGCGAGTTTGTAAAGCACCGGCGCCGAACCGGTCAGCGACAGCGACAAAATCTCGGTTTCGACGACCGTTCCGGTCGCGCTCAGCGTCGCCTCGCTGGCGATGGTCTCGCGCACGATGGTACTGCCGCCGGTGAGGACGGTCTGGATGGCCGCCAGCGCAGCGCTGTTAAGATCGACCACCACCACGTCGATGCCGTCCGCCATGGCCACCAGGCTCGTGGCATCCGGATCCGATGACGCATTGATCGCCTCGGCCAGGGCAGCCGCCACGTCTTCGAGCGTATCCCCCGTCACCGGCGCGGTGCTGACCCGGACACGGGTATCGGCATTGCCGTCCAGGGTGATCTCGATCTGCCACGTCTCGCCGGTGATCACGGTGCCGCTCAGTGTCGCGGCGACAGCACCCGTCAGCGGTGCTGCCGCTCCGGCGGTTCCCGCAGGATCAACGGCATAGCTGACGCCGAGCGCGGCGCCGTCACGGTTGGCAATCAGAAGCTGCGCGCCCTCGGCGATTGCCGTGATCTCGGCGGGCGCGAGCGCCGTGATCGTCTCCGCCAGCACCGCGGCAATCACAGCCGTCGACTCACCGGCTGCCACCACGTGACGGACCGTGGTCGTCACCAGGGTGGTGAGGGTGGCGGAAACCGTCTGGCCCGCGACCGGTGTGCCGCCGAGGGTCGCGTTGGTGACGGTGGCGGCCCCGCCGTCCGTGAACGTCCCGCCCTGACTGTCGGATACGGTGCTGACCGAGTAAACCGCACTGAAGGCAGCGCCGGTGCGGTTGAAGATCACCAGATCACGACCGTCAGCGGCTGCCGTGAAGTCGGCCGCCAGCACGTTGTCGTTGATAAGTGCGGCCAGCGCGGCAGCGATCGTTTCCCCGGTCTGTGCCGGCGCCACCCGATGGTTGAACGACAGCGTTGGCCCACCGGCGGTCAGCTCGACGCTCCAGACTTCACCCGCAACCGGGGTCCCGGTCAGCTCCGCCGAAGCAGCCGTGGCAATTGTAGGATCGGTGTCAAGCGTTGCCGAGTAGGGTGTAGCCGGGTTTAAGGCAAAACTGATGGTCTCGTCTGCGGCGCTCGATATCACGACGCTGTCGCCGTCGGCACCCGCTGTGTAGGCCGCATCGGCGTTGATGGCCGAAACCAGCGCGGCGGCGATGTGTTCTACCGAGTCGAGGGTCGCATCGACGACCACGCTGAAGGATGCGGTGCCCACGGTCAGCTGCCATTCATCGCCGACAACCGGCGTGCCGGCCAGGACAATCACCTTGGTGTGGGATGGTGCCGACTGAGCACCGGCGGCGCCGGCCGGTGTAATCGACGGCGTGACATCGAAGTCGGCCGGACCGCGGCCGCCGATCACCACGCCGCTGCCTTTGGCCGCTGCAGCATAGTTCGGGCTGAGTGTGGCATCGCCGTTGATGGCATTGGCGAGCGATCGGGCAATGTCTTCGATGCTGTCCGTCGCCAGGACCGTGTGGGAAACGGTGGCGACGCCAGCCACGTCAATGCTCCAGGCCTCTCCGGCGATGGGTGCGCCGCGCAGGACAACGGTGCGGGCAAAGTTCGTCGCTCCCGTTGAGGTTCCCACCGGAGCGCTGGCCGTGCTCTCGGCCGTGACCGCCGTCGTTGCCGTGAATGCCTCTCCGGCGACGTTGATGATAACGACCTGCGTGCCGACCGCCCATGCCCGGAGATCACCGTCTCCATCGATGGCGGCGGCCAGGTCTGCAGCCAGGGCCTCGAGGGTCGTCGATGCCGTCCGTGCATAACGGGTTGAAACCGCGTCGATCTCGATGGTGATCTCGACCGCCTCGTCCACCACGACGGTACCACCGAGATCGATCGTCGTCACCGGCACGAAGGTCGGATCGATGGAGAAGGTGTTGCCGAGGGTGAATGCCGTGCCGTCGGGGCTCGCGATGACGACCGCCTCGCCCTCGGCGATCGCGGTCAGACTGGCGAAAGTCGCATTGATCGCCGCTGCGAGCCCCGCAGCGATGTCCGCCTGCCCCTCGCCCATCAGGACGGTGTAGGCGACGTGGGTGGTGGTCCCGCCAACGGTCACCGGAAGGGTCCAGGTCTCCCCCGGTACGGCCGCACCGACGATCGGCAGCAGCCGGGCCACCGGCGTTACCGTGTCGACGACCGCACCGGAAACCGATGTGATCGAAACGCTTGCGGAGACCGTACCTCCGGTACGATCGAGGACCAGCAGCTCGGCGCCGTCGGCGATCGCCGAGTAGGTTGCGGCTTCCGGTGCAGGATCATTGTTGATTTCAGCGGCAAGGGCCGCAGCCACCTGCTCGAGCCCGTCGGCCGCACCCGCGACCACCGGGAAGCTGACGCCGTTTACCACGGCCGTCCACACCTCACCGGCCGTAGGCTCCCCGCTCAGGGTGAGCACCACGAGTCCGGATTCCGTGTCGACGAAGGCCGCCGGCTCAGACTCAAACGTGACGGAAAAATCACCGGCGTTCAGTTTCACCAGGATCAGCTCGGAGCCGTCCGCGAGCACCTCGAATTCGTCCGCCAGCTGGATCGCTGCCTCTTGGGCGAGGCCGATGGCAACGTCCGCCAGGGTGTCCGCGACGCCGCCCGATACCTCTGCAATATGCGAGACGATTCGGGTCTCGCCGCCGAACTCGACGCGCAGGGACCAGGTTTCGCCGACAACCACGGAGCCGGTGAGCGCCAGGCGCTTCGCGCTGGCCGTGGGATCGCCCGTGACCACGCGGTCGGCCAGAGTGAACCAGTGCCCGCCAACGCTCGTCACCAGCAGGATGCCGTCTTCACCGGTTGCCGTGAATCGGCCCTCGGTCAACGTGTTGATCAGCTGGGCCACCGCCGCTCCGATCGAGGCTGGCGTATCGCCGGGCTTCACCCGGTACGCCAGTGTGATGGGATCGATGTCGACGCCCACGAGATCGAGCACCAGCGTGGTACCGGCCGGGTAGGCATCGAGCGGCGCACGCCGCGCAAACGGATCCGGCAGGGTTTCCAGCGAGGTCGTGACGTCGAAACTACCGGCATCGCTCACGATGAGCAGGCTGCGGCCGCGCGCCAGGGCGGTGAAGTGCTCGGCCGCCGTTGCGTTGATGTGATTCGCAAGCTTGGCGGCAATGACGGCAAGCGATTCCACCGAGTAGGTGTAGTCGTTACCGTTCAGGTTGATCGTCCAGGCTTCACCCACCGCCGAGGTGCCCGTCAGTGTGATGCGGGTCAGTGTGGACGAGATGACCGACGTGTCAAAACCGCCCGCTGTCACCGTGTCCGGCACGGGCCGGATCGAAATACCCGATGTGAAGTCGGCCGGGCCGTTGATGGAAAGTGTCGCGCCGACAACGGACACCGTAAACTCCTCACTCAGGTTGATCAGCGCGGCGATGCCCTGGGCGATCTCGTCAAGGGGCACCGATGCCCGCACGACGTGCTCGTGGGTGCTGATCTCGGTATTCTCCAGCGTGAGCGACCAGATATCTCCGGCAACAGGCGCATAGGGGCGGTTGATTTCCGGCACATCGACCAGCACCGCGTGTTCGGTGAGCGTGACGGGCTCCGGTGTCAGCACCACTTCAGCCGGAGATACCGTAAACGCGGTGTCTTCGGTGTTGCCTTCGTCGTTCCGGATAATCAGTGCAACGCCGGCGGTCTTGGCCTCCAGGTTCTCGATCCCGGACCGATTGACGAGCTCAGCCAGCGCTTCGGCGATGGTCTCGAGGGTGTCACCCGCGATCACCGTGTGACTAAAGGCCTGGGGCTCGCCGGCCACGGCCATGGACACCGACCAGACCTCGCCGGGCTCGGGCTCGCCGTTCAGGATGACGGTGGAAACCACCTCCGCGGGCCAGGGCCGGTCGAAGGTGACCGTGTAGCCGGAGACCACCGGTACGTGCACGGAGTCGATGCGGTCGGCCAGGTTGAAGTTGAGATCCGCAATCGTGTCACCGGCGCGAAGGGTGTAACGATAAGGTACGCTGTCGACCGTGACCTGCCAGGTTTGCGCAATCCAGGCTGTGCCGTTCCACAGATGGAGTTCCGAGGCGCTGCCGGTGTCGACCCAGATGTCGCCGACCGCCACGGCAACCGGCGGAGTATCCTGCTCGAATGTGGTCGCGCCCGGCACTACGCGCAACGCCTCCAGCACCTCGATGGCCACCATGGTCCAGTCAAAGGACACGATTTTGTCGAACAGCGTAACGGTACCCTGCTCCGGCGTACCGGTTGCGGTAAACCCGCCGCTGGGCGGCAGATTGAGCCCCACCTGGAATGTCGAGCTGTCGGTGGCCGTGATGCGGACCTTCGCGTTGCCGAGGATGTCGACAAACGACTCGGCTAGCAGCGATCCACTCAACCCGTTCGCCGGATCGTTGATGTGGTCCGCCCACTGGTCGACGATCTTGGAGAGCGCCCGGCTGTCCGCCTCGACGTCATAGTTGAGGTCAACGACGGGATCGGTGCCGACCTTTACGGACAGTGTCCAGATATCCAGCGGTACCGCGCTGCCGCTCAGGCTGATCACGAGCTCCGTCCAGGAGAGCTTCGCCGGATCGATGTCGACGTCGGTTTCGTTCGCCAGCGTGCCGCTGATCAGCACCTGATCGGCTGTCGGTCTCGCCCCGGCGATCCGCAGGTCGAAGGTTGCACTCGGATCCGCCACCCCCGAACTGGTATCGCCGCCGAAGGACAGGATCTCCTGGGAAACCGACGCGGCGTCAAGCAGCCGGTCGATGGCCGGTCCGTCAAGGAACGTGAACTCGAAGGGGAAGGCGTTGATGCGCGGATCGAATCCGGGCCGTTCACCGTAGATCGCGTTGAAATGGAACGACTCGTGATCATGCAGCACGGCGTTACCGTTGATGTCGACGTCGATGCTGTTGACGGTGCCGTCCGCCTGGGGCTCGTTGGTCTCGCCCGGCAGCCGGAACGGGTCGTTCAGGAACCGTTCGACGCCGGCCAGCGGTCCGCCGACAATAGATAGCGGCCCCCGAACCTTGTTCACACGATCCTCGAAGGCCGGAAATACCAGTGCATCACCGCCGTCGACGATCTCGTCGTCGATGGCCTGCACCGTCACGATCCGCGGCGTATCCCAGTCCCCTGTGGTGAACCGCAGCTGGGGTGTAACGACCAGTTCGCCGAAGGTATCGGAGGTAATGACGACTTCGGCCTCGAGATCGGCATTCAGATCGACCGTGGCGTTGCTGATCGAGATGACCCGCCCCCGCACCAGCACATCATAGAGCGTGGTGTCGATCCCGGCGCCGAGACCCGCCGCGATATCGGAAAGCGTGTCGTTGAACCGAACAAGGTAGCTTGTCGCCAGTGAGGGGCCGCCCATTCCACTGAAGTCGTTCAGCCACAGCTCCCACACCTCGCCCACGGCGATGGAGCCTTTCAGTTCCACATCCACCTGCACGAATTCGCGCTCGTCGGCTTCGTCGATCTCACCGTCATGGTCGTTGTCCGCCCCGTCGGTGTTTACGGGACTGCCGTCAAGGTTGAACGGTGCGCGCACGATTTCGGTCTCGTACCCGCCGCGGGTGACCTCACGAACCGTTGTCTCCTTCCGAACAGCGTCATGAAAGCTGATGGCAATGGTCGCCTCGGCATAGAACGCGTCGTCACCATCGATCCGGAGGCGCGGGGTCTGTGAACCGACAACCACCGGTGTGCCGGTACCCACCGTCAGAGTCGCCGAGAGCGCCGCCATCGTTCCGGGCTTCAGCACGATCAGCGTAGCGCCGTCGGCCATCGCCACGTAGGTGCCGGCGATGTCTGCGTTGATATCCTCTGCCAACCCGGCCGCGACATCCGCCAGGCTGTCACCGGCAACGGCTGGGTAACGGTAGGTAGGTATGGTCCCAAGATCGAGGATCCATTCCTCGTTGGCATTGACGGCGCCTTCGAGCTCGATCGTGAGTCCCGGAATCAGGGTGGTCCCGGTATAACCGGAGATGCCGCTGATCTGACCGGCGAGGCGACCGGCAAGAGACGTCAGGTCATCCGTCGGGCCAACCGTATCGACAACGGCCCATGCGCCGAACGCGGTCTCAAGGGCGACCTGATCGATGCTGCCGTCCGAAAGATCGTCGAGGGCTTCGGTCAGGAACGCATCTACGCCGAGCTGGGCATCCGTCGGAACGAGGGTAATCAGCCAGCGCTCACCCGGAGTGGGTGTACCGCGCAACTCGATGGTGGCAAGATCCGTCGCGACCCTCACCTGTTCCTGATTGTTCTCACCAAAAGCCAGATCCGGGTTGAAGGCCTGGTCTGAATCGTAAGTGCGCGTGTCTGCGGGCACCACGTCGACGATCACTTCGGAATCCGGTGCGGCCGTCAGCACCACCGCATACGAATCGGTGATCGGCACCTGGGTCAGATACGTGCCGCCGTAGTTGAGATCCGCTTCCGCCGGGATCAGCTGTGACTCGTCGTAAAGGCTCGCGCTGATCTCGAACCGGGTGTCGAACAGGAATTTATCGGTCCAGGCGCTGAAGCCGGTGGTGTCGAGCAGGTAGGCCTTGGTCTCGGCGTCGTAGGCCTCGATCCTGGCTTGCTGACCCACGCCCTGACCGTCGACGACCGTCAGGCGCTTGCCCCCAAGCTCCAGGGCCTCCTGGTTCACCGGGTGGGTCTGCAGCGACAGGAGCAGCTCGTAATCAACCCCGTTGAGAACACCCGGAATCACGAAGCTCGGGAAGAACTTGTCGTAGCTGATCATAGAGCTGACCCGCAGGAGATAGTCGACCGTTTCCGCGGCCTCCGGAATACTGAATTCCAGGAACGGATCGAAGGTTGTTGTGCTGCCCGGGTCGATCACGCTGCTGCCGCTGGATGCCGCCAGGAAGGTCGGCGGCCCGGTGGTTTCTGCCCGGTACAGCTCCAGTCTCGGGCTGATGGTGTAGCGGACCGTCTCAAATACCGGGCGCATGCCGTAAACCGGGACACCCAGCACGTAGAATCTCACGTACCGTTCGTAATCGACCACCAGGTCGAAGCTGCCGGAGACCAGCGTGCTGTGATCGATGTCGGCCACGATGTGGGCGTCACCGCCACGCGCTGCGGTCGAAGCGTCAAACTTGATCGGATCGAAGCCGTGGGGGCTGGTGACATTCTGATCGAAGATGCGGATCGCCGGCCCGGTCGGGTCGAGTATCGCTGCAGCATCGTAGAAGGGGCTGACGAGGGAGATCTTCTCCGCGAAGCGGTCGGCCACGGTCAGCAGATTGCGTTCGCCGACTTGCGCGCCCGGTTCGAGGGCCGGCTCACCCTCACCGAGCGCGTAGGTGATGGTCTGGGAATTGAGCGTGACCGAGAACGTTGTGCCAAGGGACACATCCTCCAGGTCGCCCTCGAGGGGAACGATGATCTACGTATAGTGTAGTGCACCGGTCGGTCCTTCTACCCAGTCACCGACGGCGGGTGACAGGTACGGCGTGACACGGACCCACTCGAGTTGACCGAGATTTACCACGCCGTCGGTGTCGGACGCAGCGGCAGTGACTTCGACGGTGCCGCCCGGCCCCGGGCTCACCGTACCGATGCCGGACTGGCCGGTTAGCAGGTCAACGATGACCTGGGCCACGCTGCTGTCCGAGGCCGTGTCGATGATGTCTGAAAGCAGAGCGCTGTTCAGTCGCAGCGACCACGTGTCACCGTCATTGAACGGATCCGGGTATCCCGTGAGGTCGGGGGTGATGATCATCTTCCAGTTCGGTGCCAGCATCCCGGAGATGGTGGCCCGGCCCTCTACCGGTCGCGTCTGGATGCCGAGGTCGCTATAGGTCCCTAAAGCGGCATCGTCGAAGACGAACAGCCGGTACTGGCCGCCCACGAAGTCGACAAAGGCACCCGGCTCCCCGGCGCCATTGAAACCGGAATGTCCGGCCAGCAGGTTCAACAGGCTGTTGATGCCAGTGAAGGTGTTGACCGGTGTTTCGCGGGTGTAGTCGGTGCCGCCCAGGCTAAAGCCCCAGGTCTCGGCCTCCGCCACCGGTCCGGTCGCTGTGATCTCGATCACGCTGTAGGTGGTGTCCAGCGCCGCCGTGGCTGTCAGGGCGTTTTCACTGAGGGTAATTGAGGAGATCGCGCTGGTCCGGGTGATGGTCAGTTCGTCGTCCGTGTTATCCCAGGAGGTTGTCCAGCCCGAGGCCGCGTGAATCAGCCCCGCCAGGGCGCTCGCCGTGGCATTCACGGTCCCGCCGACGTCCACCCGCCAGGTCGGTCCACCCGAGACGGTCACCACCCAGGCTTGTGCGGCGGTGCCGATGGTGGAGAGATCGAAGACCACTGCATACGGCGAGGTGGTATCACTGAGGGAGGCAAACGCGACGCCCCCGTTCTCTACCAGGGTCGGCGCAAATGCCGTTCCGTCGGCCCGAACGATGATCAGACGGTTGCCGACACGGGTGGCCGAATAGAGCGTTGTCCCGTTGACCCACTGCACGAACTCGTCAAGGGTCAGGCTGCGGGATCCGGCGTAAGGCTCTGTGCGGCTTCCAGCTCCCGGCAATGTCAACACCCATTCGGTGCCGAGTGCTGTCGTCGTGAATCCGGACGCGTCCAGCACCCGTATGGCGGCACTGTCGTCGGCCAAGGTGCTGGCGGCATTAGGCGCTGCCTGGGTGACGGACAATTCGATCACCTCTCCGCCGCCCGTGTAGGAAAGCCTATTTGTCGCGTTGCTGTAGCTGACGTCTGCAAACGCCCCTGCCAACGCGGCGCCGATGGTGTCGAACGTGTCGGTCCGGGTGACAACGTGGGTGAACGGCGTACCGCCCACCGTCAGCGTCCAGCCCTCGTTCTCGTACGGCTGGCGACCGGACGTGGCCGTATCGGCCGGCAATTGGATCACTGCGGACGACCACTTGACGACCTCAATCGGCATTGTCGGCTGACCCGTCGGCGTGCCGCTGATGGTGGCATACCCTCTCGGATCGTCGCCCTCGATGGAGACGGCCACCGTGAACGGGCTGGTACCGGAGGGGGTCGTATCGGTAATGGTCAGCTCCGCGGTGCTGCCCACCTGACTCACGGAAATGCCGCTGCCCGACCAGGCCGACGCCAGGGCCCCTGCGACCACACTGGCACTGGATCCTGTCACTCCCGTAGTCGGGATGCCGTTGACGGTCAGCACCCAGACGTCCTCGCTGTTGAAGGTACCGGTACTGGACAGCAGCACGCTGGCTGAATCGAACTGGACGGCCACGCCGGCGTTGGTTTGCGCCGATGTGGTGCGCTTGACCGTGCCGGCGTCAGCCACCGTGTGCTCGAGTTTGTCCGGACCACCGCCCGCCTCGGGTCGGCCCTGGAGCACGAAGCCGTCCGGATTGGAGATCGTGAGGGTGGGCGCAGATGCGCTGCCGCTGACGTCCACGTCGTAGCCGTGGATATAACCCGCAAGCTGCGCCTGCTCCATCAGAAACTCGAGATCCTCGGCAATGTCTCGAAGAGAATCGCCCGCCGACGCCGGCGCCGTCTGGAAGTCGCGGTAACCCACGCCGAGCCGCCAGATGTCACCCTCCTTGACCTTGCCGGAGAGCTTGAGCACCACACGCTCGTAATAGGTGCTGTTATCCCTGAGATTCTGAGTCGTGTTGGTACTGTCATTGCCCGTACGATCAAAGATGCCCGTCGAGGTAGTGTCTGCGGCCTCGAGCTCGATTCCCGTGGGTACCGGGTTCACGTTAAAGCTATACACATCCGCAGAACCGTTGCCTTCCCCGATGATCCGCACGTATGGCGTGGTGGAATCGACGGGCACCGCCGGACCGGTGAGATGGCCATTGCCCACCTCCGGGTCGTAGAAGGTGAAGAAGTTGACGCCGCGATCCGCGTCCGTATCGGAAACCAGGCCGTCGAGATCCTGTGCGCCGGCCACGCTGAGCCCGTTGTTCGTGAACTCGTTCTCGGCAAGCGGTTCGGGTGCAAACAGGAACGAGGCCTCATCGTGGTGTTCAACCGACACGTGCAGCTCGTAATCGATGCCTTCGGGCAAACCGTCGCCCGCGGGATACAGCGCACTCACCTCGATGTAGTAGACACCCTCCTCCTCGATAACGGTCTCGAGTCGGGCATCAACGTACCAGGTGCTGCCGGGATCCGGGAAATTAAAGGAAGACCCCTCTGCGATGACATTCGGCAGCGTGGGCAATTCCGGATCGAGCGGTTCTCGCAGCTCGAAAAGCGTCAGCTTGGACACCCAGAAGATCGGATCGGACCGATCAAAGCCGTGATTGATGTCGACAATCACCCGGATGCCGGCACCCGCCGCTGCGAGCATCTCTTCGGTGATCTCGAAGGCGTAGACGTCGGCGCTGCCGTCTCCCGAACCCAGTACCGAGATGTGCGGCACCGTAGTCGAACGGGTGATGTCGGTCACGGCATTGGTGCTCCACTTCGCCGTATCAAGGTCTTGGGCGGTGAACACGGAGTCGTGGACGCCGGTCACTTCCTCGACCACCGAAGTCCCGAAGTCGCCGATGAAGATGACGCCGTCGAAGGTCGGGCCGTTGATCTGCAGGAACACGCCGAACGACAGGCCAGCGTTGTGGCGGATACGGAGGAACTCGCCGGAGGCAATTGCCTCATAGTTGGAAATCTCGCCCGACGCCATGTCGATGGCATTTTCCAGTTTGAGCGCGATGGAGGTGAGGGTGTCGGAACCGGTCGTCGTAATGGAAATCGACGGCGGCGGGCCGGACACATGATGCTCCCGTGCCAGGTACACGGTCCAGGTCTGGCCGGCCTCGACCACCGGTGAGGCCAGGCGGAACCGGGTGGTCGCGCTTACCTGGCTCAGGGTGCCCCCGCCCAGGCGGATCACTTCGGTGGGCTCGATGACGTCGGTGGACTCCCGGGTCTGGATCACCAGCACGCCCGGCGCGTCGTCATCGACCACCGTGACGTCCTGGGACTCCGGCATCTTGACCTCGCGGTTAGCGCCGGTAACGTAGTTGTACGCAACGTTGTGGTTCTGAGTCGTGGAGCGGTCGAACAGCGTCGATTCGACCGCCACGTCCGTCTGGGTCTCACCGGCGGCCGGCAGAATCTCCAGTTCAATTTCGAACGCCCCGAGGCTCGCTACCCGCAGGGTACCGGCGGAGCCGTCGGCCACTGCCGAGTACACACCCCCGTTCATTGCAGCGGCAAGGGCGGTGACGACGTCGGCGATCTCGTCGTCCGCATCGACGGTGTAGCTAAAGACCCGGCTAAAGCTGTTCTGGGTCAAACGGACGCGATAGGTTTCGGTATCGGCCGGCTGGCCGGTGAGCCGCAGCTCGGTTTCCTGAGCCTCGTCGACGCCCAGGATCAGCCGCCAGCTTGCGCCGTCGTTGATCGGTGGTGTCGTCGGGTTCAGGTTCAGGATCAGTTTGGACCAGAACGTGCTGCTGGCAACGCTGTCGCCGGCTATCACCTGATCCCCGACATCAAAGTCCTCGACCTGGGACGCCGAATCGGCCCGCGTCACCGCGACCGTGAACGGAGCCCCGTCTTCGGCCAGGACGACCAGCCGCGGCGAGGTCGGATCGACCAGGCCGGTAATTGCTGCGGCGCTCTGCAGGTTGACGCCGTCAACGTTCATCGCAATCGTGAACGCCCCGCCGTCACCCCGCTCGATTGTGATCTCGCGGCCGTTGGGCGTGACGGTAAACGCCGCATAGGCCGGATCCGCCAGAAGCGCGGCAAGCCCTGTCACGATACTCTCGAGGGTTAAGTCTCCACCGGGCACCTCATAGCTGAATCCGGAACCCGGCGTCGACTCGACAATAGCGCCGTCCAGGAACAGGGTCCAGGTCTCACCCGCCGCCGGAATGCCGGTGAACTCGATGGTCGCCTCGGTGTACTTGGCGACGAATCCCGCATCGCTCAGATTGATGGCATCGGCCAGCCCGGCGACGACAAACTGGATGTCCTCCGGGTCTGTCGGCGTCGTCTCGTCGGCCTGGCGCACATACTCGAACTCGATGCCGTTGAGCGACACCGTCCATACCGCGCCGATGGGGGCCTCGGGCGAGTCGTCAAGGATTTCGATGGTGGCTTCCTCCCACGCATGCTCACTCGACGCATCCTCGGTGAAATCGATCGGCGTGCCGGCACTCAGCACCGCGTAGCCATTGGATTCCCCGGACACGGCGAAGCTTACCGTGATCGCTTCGGTGGTATCACGGATGCGTAGACCGTCGACGATGCCGGCGGTGGTAACGACGAGGTCCGGTTCACTGGACGCGACAAGCGCCCCCAGGCCGGTGGCCACATCGGCGAGGCCATCGTGCAGCTGAATCGTGTAGACGTAGGGCGTGCCGTTGACGCGCAGTGTCCAGCTCTCCCCTTCGAGCGGGTCACCGCCGAAGGTGACCGTGACATCGGTGTAAGGCGTTGTCAGATCGTAATCAAACGCCGGGCCCTGAATCTCGATCTGGCTGCCGGATGCCTCGGCCCTAAAGCTGTTGTCAATATCGCCGTTGATCGCATTGGCCATGCCCTGGGCCACAATCCCATCGGTGATGCCCAGGAAGTAGTCAAGATTGGCATCCCTTATCTCATGGGAGATGCGCGAATAGTGGGTCGCTTCTTTGGCGCTATCTTCAATCGCCTCGACCACGATCTTGCGCGGTACATGCCAATCCAGCGACGTAAACGTGACCGTTGTCGTCAGCGCGCCGACCTGGGCGCTGTCTACGGACACGATGCGGGTCTGCGCGGCCGCCCCATCGACGTTGACCTCGATGTCGACACGCACGTCGCCCGTCGGCGCCCGGGTCAGCCGCAGCCAGTACTCGTCGGTCTCCAGGAATCCCGGCGTACCGACACCCTCCCCGACGGTCGGGTCGTAGAAGACCAGTCCGCCCGAATCCTCGGCGGTGTCGGTATCCACCGTCGGCGCGGCATAGGGTGCCACAAGCATCGACTGCGCATCGTCATCCACCACCAGGGCGACCACGCCGAGCACCGCCAGCCCGTCGTAGGCGCCGCCGTCTTTCGGACTGCTGCCCTCCTGGGTGCGATGGATAATGTTGAATCCGTTGGTGCCTTCGGCCACGTCGTCGTTCTCGGCAAAGACGTAGATGGTTTGCGGCCGGAACCAGTTCGAACGGGTGAAGTTGAGCGTCACCCCGTCCTTGCTCGCCGTGGCCGGATCATTGGCGGTGTTCAGCTTCAGACCTTCGGCCCCGGCGGCCACCGCTCTCTCGCTCAAGCCCACGGTCGCGGCCGTGATCTGCACGCTTTCCTCCGGCACCCTCGAGAGCACAATCCGGTAGGCGTTTACGGTAAGACCTCCGACCTCGGCCTCTTCGAAAACCCGGATCGATCCCACGTCGAGTGTCACGACCACGCCGGCTTCGTCGTTGTCCGCCACATCCGCCGAGATGTCGCGCACGAAGATGGACTGGTAATCCGGATCGTCGCTGTCGACCTCCTGGATGACGAGACCGCTGTGGCCTTCCAGGTTATTGCTGACCACGGTCACCGGCTTGCCGTCGCTGCCGCCGACATTGAATGTGTCGCTGCCGACACCACCGACGATCTCGATGGCGACATCCTCACTGGTGCTCTCGATGAAGAACCGATCGTTGCCTTCCAGGGCGTCGACCACCACCCGCTCGAGGCCGGTGTAGGTGATGAACAGTCCAGCACCGAATACGCCCTGCTCGTTGACCACGAAGTCGTCACCGAACTCGGTGCCGATGACCGTCAGGGTATCGAACCCGTCGCCGCCTTCGATCCGCACCGGCGCATTGACCGTGAACGCCACGAAGTCGGCACCCTGGCCGCCGTTGATGTTCGTATACGGGGCCTTTGGATCGTTGGGATCGACCTTCACGAACGCCCGCACGGTAAACGTGTCGTCGTCTTCGTCGCCGAACAGGAACAGCTCCGCAAGGTTGCGGTAGACGGTGAAGTTATCATTGCCCGTCCCGCCGAACGCGATGCTCGACTGGCTGATACCGTTGCTGAGGAAACCGCGGGTGATCTGGGTGGTTTCAAAGTAGTCTTCCTCGGCAAGGCCGTTGTCCGGATTCCGTTCGTCGCGGAACGACTGGAACACCTGGCCGAACTGGAAGGTGTCGTTGCCGGCATCGCCGCGGACCACCGTCGGCGCAAGGTTGTCGTCGAACACGAACGTGTCGTCGCCGTCCCGGCCGAAGACCTCGATCGCGCCGCTGATGTCGGCGTCGTAGTTGATCCGCTCGATGACGCCGCCCTCGACGGGCTCGCGGTTCTCGTCCACTTCGATGGCCGCGACCATACCCTGCTGGATCTGCTTGTTGGCGCGGAACAGGAAGTAGTCGATTTCGTTGGTGCCGAAAATCTGGAGCCGGTCAATGCCCGGATCTCCCCGGGACTGGTCGAAGACGTTGATCCGGGACGAGATCTGCCCGGCGAGTCCGATCAGATACCGGTCGCTGCCCTGCTCGCCGTGGAGCGTCAGGACGCCGTCGATGCCGCTGACGAAGGTCTGGACGTTGTTGCGATCATAGTTGACGCGCACCACGTCGTTGCCGTTGCCCATGCTGATCGTCGTCGGACCGGATGTCGAATTGATGTTGATCTGGTCGTTGAACCGGTTGACCTGGGGTGTTTCGTCCCCGGCATCGATAACGGTGACGCCGGTATGCGTCGAATCGATGTAGAACGTGTTGTCGTTGTCGCTCAGCCAGATTTGCAGGAGCTCGAACCCGGTGTAGCCGATGCCGAGGGTCATGCCCATGCCGGTGATCTCGTCGCGTTTGAGCTCACCGGCTTCCTTCTGATCGTCGCCGAGATCGTAAACATTGAGCGTATCGACGCCGCCTTCCTTTCCGGAAATGGTGAGCCGGCCCTCGATCTCATTTGCGGTGCTGCCGAAGGCGTCGAGCACACCGTTGATCTGACCCACCCGGGCGGCGGTGCTGCCGATCCTTACGATGTCGCTGCCGTCTTCACCATCGATCGTGGTATCGCCCGCGATGGTCTCGACGTTGATGACGTCCGGACCGTCGCCGGTGGTCAGGCGGGTCACCGAGCCTTCTCCGTGGGTGCTTTCAATGCTGAACACATTGCCGTTGGACAGCGCGTCACCAAGGTGGATGTTCAGCACCTCGAGGCCGGTGTAGGTGATGCTGCCCGCCGCCCCCATCAGGTGTACGCCGCTCGAGCCCCGGACGCCATTGGTGACGCGGTTCGATGTCAGCGTACCGTAGTTGTTGCGGCCGTCCGCGGTGTCGTCCAGCGTCATGACATCGGTGCCGGCCGTGTTCTGGGCATGCACCTCCAGGAGCGCGCTGATCCGGTTCAGCGTACCGCCGCTGTTGGTGTCCGGCTCGCCGAAATTGCCGATCGTCGCATGGCTGCCGACGTTGATGGTGTCATCGCCCACGCCGGCGTAGACGCGATTAATCGTGTGGGTGCCCCGGATGGCGATGCGATCGTTGCCGCCGATGGTCCGGAGCTCCACGTTCTCGATCTTGTTGTGACGGACGGTCATGGCCGACGAGAACAGCGCCTGCACCGTTCCGGTCTCTGCCGCGCCGCTGCCGGACTTGGTGAGCTGGAAACGGTCGCCCTGATCGGTGCCGGTGATCACGAGCCGATCGTTGGCGTCGCCCGAGGTATCGAAGATGTCGACCGTCGCATGGCTGTCGGCCGGTACGTGAACCAGGTAGTGCTCCGCGTACAGCCCGTCGTTGGCCAAGTTGTCGAGCCGGACCTCACCACGCCAGTTGACCACCGGCAGCCGCTCGCCGCCGCCACGGATCTCGCGATTCAGGTCATTGACGACAAAGGTGTTGTTGCCGGCGCCGCCCTTGATCTCGGCGCGCTCGAACTGGCCCTTCAAATTCTCAACGACGGCTCCTGCCGCAAACCGGTCGCCCGCATCCAGAAGCTCGTTGGCGGCATCCTTACCGACCTCGAAGTTGCCCGTGCCGGCACTGTTCTGGAGCACACCGACCACCAGCTTGTCGTTGTAGAGTCCGACGTCCTGATCGAACACCTCGTCGAGGATGTCGAACTCGTCCTCGTCGGCCTCGTCGATGCGGCCGTCGCCGTCGTCGTCGATGTTGTTCGTCGCGCTCGGGCTCGCGTCGAAGAACTGGTCAAAGCCCAGGCCTCCGCGCACACGGTCATTGCCGAGACCGGAGTCGATGACATCGTTGAACGGTGAGCCGAACACGGTATCGCCGCCGGTGCCCCCGATCAGGGTCAATGCAGCGCGGTCCGCGGTCAGGGCCTCTGCATTGATCTCGTCGCCGCCTCCCAGGCTGTCGGTCCCGCCACCCTGGGCGTCGATGATCAGTTCATCGCCCTCGTTGCGGATCGAATCGATCACCACAATGTCAAGGGCTCCCGGGTTGCCGGCGCCGGCGAAGGCGACGTTGATGCCGGTGACGCCCTCGGACTCGTAATCGGTCAGGGTGATGACGTCGACGGCCGAATCGCTGCCGAACAGGGTGATGGTGTCGGCGCTGCGGTCATCGGAGATCAGCACCCGAGTCTGCTCGATGGGCTGCCCGGTGGCCTCGTCGTTGACGGTCTCGGTGCCCTGGACGACGACCTGTCTGCCGGCGCTCAGCGTCAGCATGTCGACATCGGATCCGCCCAGGAAGTCGACGGAGATCGTGTCGCTGCCGCCCCGTGCATCGACCATCACGTGCTCGAAGCGGGTACCGGTGATGGCGCCGTCGGCCGTCGCGACGGAAACCTTGTGCGGGGCCGGCGTACCGATGGTGAAGCGGTCGTTGTTCTTGGTGCCAATCACTTCGAGCATGTCGCGGCCGGCACCCCCGTCAACCGTGCCGAGCACCACATCCGCCACATCCCAGTGGATCAGATCATTACCGCCGTCGCCGAACATCTGATCGACGCCGCCGCGACCGTCAATATCATCATCCCCGGCGCCGCCGTGGATCAGATCGTTGGCCTCGCCGCCGAAGATCTTGTCGCTGTCGGGGCCGCCATCGATCTCGGCACGGCCGGTGCCGTTGTGGATAATGTAGTCAATGCCGCTGCCACCATACAGGAATACCGTCGTGCTGTCGGCCCCGGTCTGCATGTAATCGTCGCCGCCGTCGCCATAGAGCCAGGCCCGACCCGTGCCCTCGTAGATGAAGACGTCGTTGCCGGCGCCGCCATGGAACTCAATGTCGGAGGTGACGCCTTCCTTGACGTAGATGTGGTCGTCACCGGCGTCGCCGAAGGCCACGACTTTTTTGACGCCCTTGTATATGGTCTCCCGGCCGCTGAAGACGACCCGGATGATTTCGCCCTTGGTGTCGCTGCCCAGGTGCTCGATCACATACAGCTCATCGGTGGCACCCTCGCCGATATTGCGGATGCTGTTGCGGCTGCCCATGTTGAGATACAGGACCCCGCTGGCCGTTTGCGGATTCCAGATCCGGGCGTCACCGGTGGGGTTGCCTGCCAGGTAGACCTTCTTCGGCAATTCGATGTAGCCCAGGGTGAAGCTCATCGATACCTTGATCTTGACAAACAGGATTTTGACCGACGCCTTGGCGCTTACCTTCACCGGGACCCGCCCCTCGCCGGCGGCCTCCAGCTTGGCGCTGATGTTCACCCCGGCAAAGGTGATGCCGAAGGCTCGGAGCTTGGCACCGCCGGAGAACTCGACCAGAAAGAAGAACTCGGTCAGGCCCGGCGTACCCGCGACTTCGCGTTCTCCGAAGGCGACGCGGAAATGGAAGTTGGCCACAAGCCCGAAGCTCCGCGTGCCGAGGACCAGTTCGCCGTCCAGGGATATGTCGAAGTATCCCTTGTAGTTGAACATACCTTTGGCCTTCAGGGTCACCAGGCCGAAGAAGTCCATGCTGGCACCAAATTCCACCCGCCAGGATCCGACACCTTCATAGCCGACTTCCAGCAGGAATCCGGCCTGGAACTTCAGCACTTCGAGGAATTTGACTTCGCCCAAGAGTGCCAGCAGAAAGCTGTTGGGGTTCATGGTCACGCCGGCCAGGGTACGGGCGGCGCTGGAGGTGTTCAGTTGCAGCTTGCCGGATGCTTTGATCTTGATCACTTCGAAAATGTTGGCGTTCACTTCCACATCCAGCAGGAGGGCGAGGCCGGGATTGCTGTCGGTGTAAATGGCTGCACCGCCCCTGGCCGCCACGGTGAGCGGGCCCAGGTTCAGGCTCACATCGAATTCAACCGAAAAGACGCCCGCCTGCAGGGTGATGGTGGTGCTGCCCGATGCCGTCGCAAATCCGAGGAAGGTGACCTCGCCCGCGAGGCGCAGCTTGAAGCCCCGTTTGACCACAACGCTGGAGCCGTCCGCCAAGTTGAGGGTCTTTTCGTTCAGGGAACCGATGTAGATTTGGAGGGTCGCTTCGACCGAGAACGAGAGCCCGATACCGCCGCCGAAGCCGGATCCGATGGAAACGTCGATGTAGAGCGCAAAGCCGGTATTGTCGACCCGCATCGCGCCATTGATCTCGAACTCTCCGAAGCCGATCATCTTCATGCGGGCGAATGCCGCAATCTCCAGATGGGTCGGCGAGATGCTGAACTCGAATCGGCCCTCAATCTGCACCACGGGACCGAGAATCAGTTTGCCCTGCAGGACGATGCGGAGGCCGCTGGCAATGGTGACGTCGCCGAAGACGAACAGGCCGGTGTCGGGATCCGTGGCCAGGATGTTCGGCTGGGCACCGGTATAGCCCGGATCCGCCTCCAGGTTGGTCTGGAACGTCCGGATGGTCTGATCACTCAGGTAGGAGTTGATCTCGACCAGGAACTGGCCCTCGATCTCGACCCCCGGTATGTTACCGGCGTCGGCCAGAGCCAGCTGCACCCGGCCGATGATCCCCGGCCCCATGCCGTTCAGATTGGTGTAGAAGAGCAGGTCGAGGCTCCCCGACATGGCCCCGAGAAAGTCGATGCTGGTGCTGACCGCCGCGGTGATCCGCACGAACACATTGCCGGTGATATCGACGCTGGCTGTAAACCCGATGAACCCGCTCATCGTCAGGGTGTCGAACAGCGTGATCGATCCCTGGATGCTCGCCGCGACATAGATCGCCGGTGTACCGCCGGCATCCGAACCGTCGGGGTTCGGGGCGCTGTCGTGGATCGTGAAGACCCGGGGGATGTCGGCCGGCATCAGATCGTCGAAACTCGTGGGCACGTTCAGGGTCTGTTCGCGCAGGGTGGTGTTGAGGGTGACCACCACCTGGCCTTCCAGCCGGAAAATGCCGTCCAGGTTCGAAACGCTCGCCGAGTCGTCGTCCCCGCTTTCCGGCGGCGCGCCGACGCTCAGCTGCACGCTCAGCATCAGGGCGATGCCCGGGATGCCCGGTCCCTCGAGGGACGCGTCGATAATCACGAGCCCGATAGCGGTGCCCGAGATGCCGAGCGGATTGATGCGCACCGCGGAGATCACCAGCAGTTCGAAGCGCTGCGGCGTGATCTTGAGATAAAAACCGCCGAAGAGGTCGACCCAGTCATCGGCGCTGGGATCCGACGAGCCGTTTTCCTTGATCTTAATCGAACCGACCAGCTCGATGGCGAACATTTCCGGCTCGAGCACGAAGGTCTGATATTCGGTGCGCAGGTCGTAGCCGCCTTCGTCGTTGATCGTGACAAAGTAGACCGGACCGCGCTTGCCCTCATCGTCGAAGGTGATGATCCTCCACTTCTGGCCGACGATGACCGTCTGCACGATGGCATCCGCTGTCCGGATCAGCTGATCCCCGGGTACTGAGGGATCCACGTCAACGCCGCCGATGGCCGATTCCCAGGCGGGAAGGCTGGCAAGATCGACTTCGCCGAGCACCGACGTGGACACGCCGGAGGTGTCGCTAATGAGCCCTTCGACCAGCACGTCACCGGCGATCCCCTCCAGCGAGATCCGTTCGGTTTGGGTCGTTCGCGTGAGGTTGATCTGCAGCAGCGCGCTGGCTTCGATAAAGATACCGTAGTTTTTCAGGAAGTCGAGATTCGCCTGGATCTTGAGGACACCCCAGAACTCCATCCGGTCGCCGTTTTCATCCTCAACGGTCTGGAAGATGAAGCGTGCGGCCGCGGAACCGATGTTGCCGAGCTTGATGATTTTAATGGTGCCGGAGGCATCGAGGCTGAAGCGGTTGACCGTGATGGTGCCGCCGCTGCCGTCGGCGACTTCGTATTCGCCGAACTCGAGGGTCACCCGGGCGCGCATTTCAATGATCGGCTCGTCGAAGCCGAGGAAGGGTGCTTCGAGCCGGATGCGGCCGCCGATGTCGATGAAGAAGATGTCGCCGGTGGCGGCCTCGGCACCGGCCGGCGGCGGCTCGAGGACCTCGATGAGCACAAAGCTCTCGGTTTCGTCCTGGCCCATGTTGCCGAGCTCGTCGGCCCAGTTGGCGCCATGGAAGGAGAGCAGCACGGCACCCGGCGCAAAGCCGGTGTCCGTGGCTTCGCCGCGGTCGATGTAGCAACGGTAGATATTGTCGCCGAGAAGCGTCGGGGCCTTTGTTACACCGTCGGCAAGGGTCGCGGTGCCGAGACCCGGTCCGGCAAGCGAGATCTCGTCGCCGTTGATGGTGGTCTCATCGATGGCGATCCCGCCCGCCGTGTTGAAACGGATGTCGATGTAGGTGACCGTCTCGAGGATGTGGAGGCTGACGGGCGCTTCCACCCGGGCGTTATCCCCACCGTAGGTCCACGCGGCATCCATGAACCCGATAGAGATTTCGTCGCCCACGGCAGCGCCGGTAACGTCAAAACGGAAGAGATCCGGCGGGCCCCGCTCGGAACCGTTCGACAGGCTGACAGCGGCCGTGTGTACCACGATATCAGACGCATCCACCGTCGGCTCGTCAAGGAGCAGCGATTCGCCGAAATCGACCAGGATGTACAGCCCTTCGCTGTCCTCCTGCACGACGGCCACCTGATCGGCGAAGTTCGGAATCCGCTCGCCGCCGGCGTCTAGGTAGTCGAAGCTGTTGCCGATGAACGTGATGGTGACATTGTCACCGGCCGTACCATCGTGGTCTCCGATGAACGTACCCACGTACCAGTAGCGGAAGGTATAGTCATCTGCGGCCTCGTCGCCGATGAACACCGGGGCCTGAGATGCATCGAGCTCAAAGGTGCCTTCGGTCACCGTGGCGTCGAACTCCGGATCGAGATCGGTCACGGTGTCGATGTCGATGCCGTCGGCGTAGTCCGGCAGCGTGAACGTCACGTCGATAAAGCCGCGGTTGTTCAGCAGGGCGGCATCTTCCGTGTCGCCGGCCATGGGCTGGGCAAGGTCTGCGGTCAGAATCTGGACGGTGAACGAGGCTTCAGAGGCCAGGTTGTCGATGGTCTCCACCGCGCCCGTGCTGCCGACGAGCCGTGTCGATCTGAACGTTTGCTCGGTGAATGCGACGGTCACCTTGCCCGCCGTGAAGTCGCCATCCAGGAAGTAACGGAACGTGCTGCTCGCCGTCAAGCGGAGCGGATCGTGTTCCGTGTTGAAGGTAACTCCGCTGGCGGCGTGACCGGCATCGCCGACAAAACTGAACTCTGCGGTCGGATCCGTGATGGATCCCTCATCCAGCTCGTAACCGGCGTTCGGCGTAAAGGCGACGTCGATGTAGGATATGTTCGCCGTGGTCGGATCGGCCACGACGATCGGATCCGTCGACGTGCTGAGCGTCCCGTCGGCAAAGCCGAAACTGTCGGCAATCAGCGTCACCGTAATGCCGCCGCCGGCGTAAGTGCCGAGCGTGAAGTAACGCAGCGTGTAGATGCTGTCGGTTGGATCGTCGTCGACGAGCACCGGCGCCTGGGAGTCGTCTAGCTCGAGTCCGGTGGCCGGATCGATGGTGAACTCGGGTTCCAGATCGTAGACCGTGTCGAGGTCGAGCTCCGTGCCCGCCAGGAAACCGAAGGTGACATCGATAAAGCCGCGGTTGTTGATGGAGGCGACCCCGATCGCACCTCCGCTGGCCGGGTCCACGAGCGCGGCAGTCGGACCCTGGACATAGAACGTCTCTACGGTCCGGCGGTTGGATTTTCCTGCCGAGTCTGTTGCGGCACCGGGATCGATGGTCACGGTAATCTTGCCGTCCTCGCCCGGATGGGTGCCGAGGTCGATTTCGAACTGACCCGTTCCGATGTAGCGATACAGATCTCCGCCGAGGGGGATGGGATTCAAAAGATCGAGCACGATGCCCGGGCCGGCCATGGCCGAGCCGGTCAGTGCAATGCCCGACGTCGGCGCGGCAACCGTGTGGGGCGGCCCGGAAAGTGCCATGGACGGTTGCACCGACATATCCAGGTACGTGCGATTGTTGTCGAATGCATCGGTAGTCGCGGTACCGGCCCGCTCCAGGGTATCCGTGCCGGACGTATCGGCGTCACTGGTAAAGGACCACGGGTCGGCCACGTCGAAGACCAGGGTGACGGTCTGCGTGCCGTCCGCCGCAAAGTCGCCGCTCACCGTGTACCGGTACACATTTCCGTCGCCGATCCGGGTCGGGGCGACGAGATCGTCGAGTGCCATGTGGCCGGGGCCGTCCTTGGCGAAGTTCTGGCCGGTGTAGTCGAGGGAGAACTCCGGCGCAAAATCGGTAATCGAGGCCGGGTCGATCTGATAGCCGGGCGGCACGTTGTCAAAATCGACGGTAATGGACGATGGGCTGTCCAGCGTCAGAACCGTGGTGGTCGGTGCCGGCGGTGTCGACATGTCGAGGAACGACCAGCTGCCCGGGATGAATGTTGCGGTGATGTCTCCGGAGTCGGCAAACTCTCCGGATACCCAGTAACGCCACACGCTGCCGTCACCGAACTTGTCCCAGGGCGCGCCGCCGGCCAGGGTGATGGTGCCAAGGCCCGGTCCGCTCAGCACGAACTCCGGGTCCGCATCCGCCATGGACGCCGGATCAATGGTGTAGCCGGTGGGGATCGTGGGGAACCGCACATCGACGTAGTTGCGGGCGTTCAGTTCGCCGATGTCGACCTTCACCTCGTCGGCCGGTGCCACCAACCGGATGGCCGGGCCTTCCACCACATAATCGTATGAGGTGCCTTCTTCCAGGTTGCCGTTGCTGTCGCCCCAGCTGTCCGTGATAAAGGTAACGGTCACGTTCGCGGGCGCCCAGTCGCTAACGATGTCGTAGCGGAACTGGGTGACCCCCAACTCGCCGAGGCGCTTGTAATAATCGGTATCGGACTCTCCTGCCTCCTGGGTCACCTCTACAAACGACCCGAAGCCCATGTCATCGAGCTCGAACAGCACCGGCGCCGGCATGCGGGAGCCGGATGATCCCGCCAGTGCAAAGCCGGTGGGCGTGAATTCGTCGTCCCCATCCATGATGGACCCGTAGTCGAGCATGGCACCGGCCGTCGCCTTGTAGGTCACTGTGAGGAACTTGGTTCCCGCCTCGGCGTTGGCAACATTCACGTCGACAATCCGGTTGTTGTTGTTGAACGGGCCGCTCACCTCGGCGACCGGCATGGTGACGTCGAAGCCGCCCTGGCCCGGACCGTTCAGGGTGCCGCCGGTATCGCTCCACTGACCGCCGACGAAGACGACGTCGTAGTGGCCCGTCTCAAAACCGCTGTTAAAGAAGTACCGGACTTTGCCGTTGCCCATCAAAAGGTAGCTGTCCGGCGCGATGGGACCGTCAATGGTGCCGTTCCGGCGCGTCAGGTTAAGCACCACGGCACCCCGGATCGCATGGGCCGAGAGGGATGTGAAGACGATCTCGTGGTCGATGCCCGGCACGAACTGAACATCGATGTACGGCGCGACCTGCTGCGACACGTCGGTGAATGCCGGCGTCGAATTCTGCAGCACGCCGTCGGGGTCGACGTACGCACCGCCCTCGTAAGGCAATTCCTCGCCATCCGGTGACGTATAAATGAACGAGCCCTTCAGGAAGACCACATCGAGGGTGTCACCCGGCTTCAGCTCACCCTTGGTCCATATCCGGAACCTGTTGCCGTTCACCAGCGTGGAGCCCTGGGATTCGTCGAGCCGGATGGTGCTGCCCCCAGAGCCGTTGACCACCAGCATGACCTCGGGACCGTTATCCGTGACAGAAGCTTCCCTCAGGGTCCCGGTCTTCGACGCATCGGAAGGATCCGGCCCCTGGGGCAGTTCGACGTCGATGTAGCTCAGGCTGTTGATCGAGCTGACGCCCACCGACCGGCCGTCGAGGGAGCTGGTGAGGCGCGAGTAAGGCTCCGTGCTCTGGGCATCCACCGTGCTGAGCAGGACCTTGGCGCCGCTGTTCTTGCGGAAGCCCATCTTGAAAAAGCCGTCGATGGACAGCAGCCGTGCCTGGTCCGGAATCGTCGCCAGAAAGAGTACCGTCACGTCCGGTACTTTCGAAAGGTTCGCGTAGAGCTTGGCGGTGATGCTCAGGTTGTCATCCGCGAAGTTGAGCCGGCCGATGATCAGGAATTTGCCGTCGGTGCTGAAGCGGATGACCACCTCACCGTTGAACACCTGCTTGGAAACTGCCTGAGCCCAGATTTTGGCGCCACCGGTGATGAGCATCGGCGAGGTGAAGGCCGCGGCAAATCCGTTCTGACCGGGATTGGCCTGTATTTGCTGGTACTGGGCCACAACCTGTTGGCGCACCTGGGAGAGCCACTCGTCGGCGCTGACCGTGGTGGGCAGGTCGAACTCGGACCCGCGCAGCTCATCCGGATCTTCGATGTCCGGCAGGGTCTTGAAGAACTCCACCCCGGCACTGAAGTCGCCCATCATGAGGGTGATCTGTGGCACGATCATAATCGGTATATCGACGTTCAGGAACAGGCCCAGGGGACCGAGCTCCGAAATCGCAAAGCGGATCTTGAAGCCGCCGACCCCGCCGAACGCGAACCCGCCTTCGACACCCACAAAGAACACCCGGTCGACGACCGTGGTCGTGTTGTCGAAGGTTTCGATGACCTGACCCGCAGCATCGAGCTTGATGATGCCGCCGATGAGGCCGGCCTCGATCTCGCCCCCGAAGAGATTGCCTCGCACCGTCACGCCGATCTCGTCAATGCCGACAATGGGGAACCGGCCCTCCTTCAGAAGCCCGATGTCGATGACGATGCCGCGAATGCTTCCCGAGAACTCAAGCCCGCCGACGCCCTGCAACCCCGTAACCGAGGCCGAGAGGATCAGTTTGAAATCGGTCGGATCCAGTTCGATGTCCGGCCAGATGATGCCGATCTCGCTGATCTGAATCGGCAGCCACTCGGGCCACATGAAGCTGCTGCCATCGGCTCCGCCAAGGCTCAGGAACACACCGAATCCGGGCTTCGTGACAAACGAGCCGTCGCCGAGGAAGGCAAAGTTGCGACCCTCGCCGCCGATAATCAGAGAACCGATGGTGACCTCGGCACCCACCGCACCGAAGGCCACCAGTTCCTCGTTATCGGCGGCGCCGGTGTTGATCTGGAAGTCGCGTGCCGTGAGCTTGAGGAACGATCCCAGATTGATCTCGAGGGAATCCGCGTCGAAGATGAACGCTTTGACGCGGCCGTTTTCAAACTCGAGACCCAGGCGTATGGCTTCCGTATCCTGGATTCCGGGGGCGATGGGCGGTTCCGACGCCCGGTCGGTAATCCGGCCGTTGATCGCTTTGCCGGGCAGGAAGGTGACGCCGCCCGACGCCACGAAGATGGTCCCGTCAATGACCACGTCTTCACCGAAGGTCACGCTGAAATCGCTGACTCCGATGCGGATGTCGTCCAACTCGAGGATGCCGGCGATGCTGATCTTGCCGCTGCTGGAACCGTCCCCCCGTGTCGTGGACGATGAGGTCGTGCCGCCGTCCGGATCGTAGATGATCACGGCCTCGCCGATATCGAATCCGTCGTCGTAAACGACCAGGCCGGGGCTGCCGTCCGAAGGCGCGATCACGCCCCGGATATCGAACGGCTCGAACAGTACCTGGGCCGCCGTCACCACGAGGATCTGCTGCCGTGCGCCGCCGTTCTCAGCCGGGTCGTAATTCGGATCCCAGTTGAAGATGATGCCGCTTGCGTCGAGCCGGAACACGTCCGGAATCACCGCAGCGAGACTCTGGACCTGGATTCCGAATTTACCGGGCACGCTGAACACGTCGCCGATGTCGCCGCCGCCGGTAATGGCGGCCAGCGCAGCCAGGATGTCAACGTTGATGTCGAAGGTGCCGAGCAGGCCGTTCAGCGTGATCGAGATGCCGCTGTCCTGCTGGCTGGTGGACCCCTGGGAGCCGCCGAATGCCAGCGCGGCCTGCTCCACTCCGATGCCGACGGTAACCACGAGCTGACCGTCCTTGAACTGGGTCTTGACCAGGGATACGGAGGGACCCTGGCGGGTGAGGGGTCCTAACGACAGGCCGTTGCTCGCAGCTGCCCCGTCTTCCAGGGTGGCGGAGACGGTGAAGATTTCCGTGGTCCGGACATTGGCCACCGCGGTCGCACCGGTACCGACCTGCCAGCGGTCGCGTTCGAACGCGATATTCACCTCGCCCGCGATGAAGAGGTCGCGCGGTTCGACGCCGGCTTTTGGCGCCAGCAGGTAGCGGTAGGTGTTCGGCGAGATGCGGATGACGGTGGCCTGCACGGAGCTGTCGGCATTCTTCAGCAGGTTGTTGCTGCCGGTGCCGGTGATCTTCAGCTCGTCGCCGTCGATGCTCGCCGCGTCGATGGCCGCGCCGGACGGGCTCAGGAAGGTGACGTCGATGTATCCCTTCGCGTTCATGCTCGACAGGCTCACCGTGCCGCCGTTGCCCGGCGAGGCCAGGGTGGCATAGGGGCCCGGCGTCGGCACCGAGGCGCCCTGGAACACAGTGAATTGTTCGACCTCGCCGGCGCCGAGCTGGCCGCGGTTGTCTGCCCACTGCCCGGTCACAAACGTAATGAGGACCGTCGCCTTGCCGCCGACGAGGCTATCGATGAAGCTCTGACTGACGGTGATCGGATACTTGTAGGTGCGATCGTTGGTGGCGTCGGCAACCTTCTCGACCTGGTCGTTGTGCACAGTGATGGCGCCGGAGATCGGATTCCCGACGCCATCCACCACAGCGAGGTTGAACTCTGCTGGCGTGTCGAGCACCGTTGCGTCGTCGATGCCCTCACGGTTCGGGTCCTCGAACGTGACGTAGATGGCATCGAGTTCGTTGATGTCGGTGATGGCAAAATGGGTCGGACTCGCCAGGTTGACGCCGGGCTGACGCAGCTTCGACGCCGGTGTCGGGATGTCCCCGCCCACGCCGAATATCGAGTAGCCACTGACCCGTATGTCCTCAAGGGAGAAACCGAGTCCGCCGCCGAAACTGAAGCGTGCCGCGCCCGTGATACTGAACGCCTCCTGGAGTCCGCTACCGTCGAAGCTCGGAATCTTTATGGTGACCGAGGCCTCCGGCAGGTCAACGTTCACCCGTCCGGTGGGCGTGCGGGTAAACGTCACCGCACCGGATATGGTAAGGATATCCGCGGCGCTGATGACGACACCGGGACCGTCGATCTCGCCAAGTTCGTTGAAGCCGGCCGAGAACTCCTCGATCTTCTGGGTACTGCTGAAACTGACCCGGATCGCCGCAATCTCTCCGGGCTCGTCGATCAGCCCGTTGGCGTTGTTGTCCTCACCGTCCGCGGTGATATCCACGGCGCTGAACGGATCGTCCGGCAGCTCGATCGTCTGATCGATGGCCTGCCCGGTATTGTTCAGCCGCACAGCGATGGTGCCGCTGATGGTCAGCCCCTCCAGCCCGACCAGGCTCGCCTCGCCGAACGCCCGCACGGCGTATTTGGCCGGTTCCCCCGGACCGGTATTGATCTTGACCAGACCGAGGGATGCGTTGGTAACCAGCAGGCCGATGGCATCGTCCTTGAGGCTGCCGTCGTCATTGCGGTGGCTGCCGCCGTCGGGCACGTATCCGAGGAAGAGCTCCACGTTCCGCGCACCGTAGAGTGTCCGGTCGCCCGCCGACTGCACCGTGAAGTCGCCGCTGAGGGTGAAGAACGGCGGGATCTCGATGCTCGCGTTCAGGATGGCGAAACGCACGACCTCGGTCTCGGTGGGCCCGAAGTTGATCACGATCAGGGTATCCCCAACGGCGATGGTCTCGTTGACCGGCCGGCCGGTGCCGTTGACTTCGAGGATGACGTCGCCGCCTACGGCGATGCCGGTCGAACCTGGATCGCCGCCGGAGACGGTGACCCGCATCTTTCCGGCGATCCCGTCCGGTGTGAAAATGAAGCCGCCCTGCCCGTCACTGAGGCCGGCCCCCAGCACCAGTGCGTTGACGTTGGCCGCGCCGATCCGGACGGCCTTCTTCGGCAGACCGGTCACGGCATCGATTTCCCTGAGCGTGATCTGCTCGAACACGAAGTCGCCGTTCAACTCGAAGAGCGGCGCCACGGACGCATCATCCATCTCAACGGTGATGGCGAGCGACCCGGCCACCCGGAGGAACGGTCCCTTGGGCAGGTCGAGCGTCTTTGTCTCACCGCCGATTACGAAATCTTCATCGATGGCGACGCCCGTCGTGTTGATCTGCAGGAATGCAGCGCCGGACACGGCAACCCTCACGGCGCCCAGGTGGGCGTCAAAACCCACATCGTCGATGCCGATGCTGGCGGCGATGCCGCCGTTGGTCAGCACGATAAAGCCTTCGAGCGGGCCGAAGGTGAATGAGTTGGGTCCCGGCTCGCCAAGGGTGACGCTGAGGTTTTCAAGGCCGATCTTGGTGACCACCGTGCCGTTCGGCCGTGTCGCCTGCTCGAAAAAGATGTCGGAAGTAAGGAGGATGTCGGCCTCGGTGTCGAGGTCAAAGTCGAGGCCGATCTGAATGTTGGAGGCCCACGCGCGGATCACGCGGGAATCGAGGTCGATGTACACTGGCGGGGCGCCTTCGCCGGTACCCACTTCAAGACCGTCTTCGGCACCTTCCGTCGGTGGAGGGAAGCTGGTCGCGAAGTTGATCACGGGTGGCGGACCCGTCGGCGTGGCACCGCCGGTGGCCGGTGCAGTGGCACCGTTGACCTCGACGGCGACGGAATCGGCGCCGAGGATCACGCCCTGCACACCGACCAGCGAGATATTTGCCGCCGTGGCCTTGAGCGCGTAGTAACTGCTGCGATCCGCAACGGAGACCGGTTTGAGCAGCGCCAGGCCGAAATCAAAATCCTGAACCTGGAGGCCGACCGCACCGTTCGACGCCGGGTCGTCGGCCAGATCGAACACGCCATCGCCGTTGCTGTCCGGATCACCGGTTCCCAAGAAGGCGTTGACGTCGTTGGCCCCCACCGTGAGCACGTTCACCGTCTTGCTGGTGCCGTCGGTCAGTGTGACGCTCACCGGATCGCCGCTTTTGCGGAATTCCAGCTGGCCGCTGACGTAGACGAAACCGTCGATAATGAGCGTGACATCACCGAACGCCCGAAGATCGGCGGTCGCAAAGTCGAGCAGCAGCGACGGCGCATCGAGCCCGCCGGGGCCGTCCGGGTCGATGCCGGTGGCCACACGCAGTCCGCCGTCGCCCGGGTAGCTATCCTGGAAGTCGATGGCGGGCACCGCCGGCGGCGGCGTGACACCCTCTTCGCTCGCGCCGTTTACCTCGACGCCGATAAGATCCGCCCGGACGGTCACACCGTCGATGCCGACGATCTCGGCACTGCCCATTGCCTTCAGGGCGTAGTAGCTGCGCGCCTTTTCGGATGGCGTGTTTGGCGACCCCGCGTCCCGGGTGGGTTTCAGCAGTGCGAGGGCGAATTCGAGGTTGCTCAGCACCAGGCCCATGGCACCGTCCGCCCGGGGGGTGTCATCGTCGTTGATGATGCCGTCACCATTTGAATCGACGAAGTACGGGCCGCCGACGCCGACAAAAGCGTTCACATCGCTGGCCCCGATCTGCAGGATGTTGACCTCGACCGAGTCGCCGTTGACATCCTCCACGGTCTGCTCCGTTGACCGCTCAAACGCGAACTGTCCGCTGACGTGCACGAACTGGTCAATGGTGAGGGTGAGTGACCCGGACGCCTCGAGCACGTCGTCCCGGAAGTCCATGATCACAAAATCCGCTCCGGAGGTGTTGGTCGCAACATAGAGACCTTCGGGCCCGCCGAAGGACGCCGGGTTGGCCGCCGCGCTCGCCACGTAATCGACCGTCGGGACAGCCGCCCCGGCCGCGGCAGAGTCGGTGGCGCTGTTCACCGACACGTTCAGCCGCCCCGATTTCTCAACCAGTGGAATGCCGATCAGGCCCGCCTCACCGCTCGCCTTTAGCGAAAAGTAGCTCTTCGTCGATGGCGTTGCCAGCGGATCCGCCACCGGCTTCATGAGCACCAGGCCCATCTGATCGATGGTCAACCGGGCACCGACCGCGTTCGCCTCGAGCGTCGGATCGTCGTCGAGCTGGCCGTCGTCATTGCTGTCGCCGCCCACCCCCACGAAGGCGCGCACGGACTCCGCGCCAAACGCCAGTACGGACATGCGCGTGGCACCGGCAGCGCCCTCGGTGCGCACGAAGAGCTCCCGGCGCGCCAGGAAGACCGCACCGCTGAGGTAGATGAAATTCTGAATCGTAACCGAAAAGACGCCGCCCACCGAAAAGTCAGCGGTGTGGTCGACGAGCGTAAGTGCGGTTTCGCCAAGGTCGTAATTCGGCGGATCTGCCGGATTTACCGGATCCGGATTGGCGGCGACCCCGGCCCAGTTGAGTTTCGATGCGTCGGAAGCCGCAAGATTGATCAGCAGTTCGAGATTTGTAAAGCGCAGCTCGAAGCCGGAGGGCAGTCCGACAACACCCATGGAACTGATCGATGCCGCGATGCCGGTCCAGCTTCGGTTGAGGCCGCCCACCTCGCCCACGATCGCAAGATCAAGTGAGCCGCCCTCCACAAACAGGCCGAGTGCGCCGATGGATTCGAGAAATTCTTCATAGGTGGCATGCGCTCCTGTCGGATCCCAGTAGTCGCCGTTAACGCCCACAAATAGATTGACCTGGGTCAGGCGCATGACAAACACATTGGCCAGGGGGATGTTGACCGTCCCGTCGTCCACGATGCCCTGACTCTGGTCGATCGAGAACTCCGCCGTGGCGACCACAAAATCGCCGATGTTGAGATTCAGATGACCGAAGATCTCCATGAGATCGCCCCGGGCGATCGTCGGTATAAACGTCAGGGCCGGCAGCGGATCCATGGTATCGCCACTGGTCCACAACCCGTAGGTCGTCCAGTCGAGGTATTCCATGGACGTGCCGTCGGGCCGGTTGAGCTTGAATCCGAGATCCAGCACTCCGATCTCGAAGGTCGTGGGCAAACCGTGGATCTCCATGGCGCCGACCTGGCCGGCAATGGCAAGCCAGCTGCGCGGCGACGGGGTCGTCTCCTTGACGGTGACAAGCTCGACGGTCCCCTCGTCGACGCTGAAGCCGATGGCTTCCGAGGTATCCAGCCCAATGACGGCACCCTCCGCATCCTCGATGAAATCGCCGTTGACCCCGACAAAGAGGCGCAGGTTGGTGAGGGTGATGATCTGCACGTTGGCATCCGTGACGCTCACGGCACCGTCAATGAAATCGACTTCAAGCACCTGAGCGAAGGTAAAGTCTCCGGCCGCCAGGACGTAGCCCGCCACATTGATCTTCACCCCACCGGAAATCGACAGGCCGCTGCCGGTGAGCTCGAGCGGCCGCCCATCGACGACAATCGCATCCGCATCGAACACCGCGTCATCCGACTGCAGGTCGATGGCCGTGGTCCAGTTCAGACCCTCCGGACCGGCCGGTGTCGTCCCCGCCGTGGTGTTGGAGCTGAGGGACAGGTGCGTTGCGATCACCTCGATATCGTTGGGCAGTCCTGCGAAGCCCGCATTGGTAATGCCGACCTCGATGGCGGTGTAGCTCCGGTCGTCGGCAGACTCCGGATTCGCCTTCAGCGACGCGAAAGTCAGGAACCCGCCGTCGGCTCCGAACCCGACCCCGTCGACGCCGACGAATACCGCCCGGGCACCTGTGCCGAGACCATCCGGATCCTCAAGGGTCAAGCCGAGGGTCAACAGCTGCGCGTCGTCAAGATCGATTGTGCCGTCCCCGCCAATGTCGGCATCGACCGTTTGAATCGTCATCTCGAAGCGCGCATGCGCTTCGAGCACGTCGAACGCCAGGAGGTCGAGCTTGCCGGACACCTGGGTGAAGGCGCCGGTAAAAAGGATATCAAATCCGCCGAATTTAAAGACATCGACACCGGCCTCGCCGAACGTTCCGTTTCTGTTTGTGTCAAATGCCCGGGTCCAATCCAGCGGGCTGGGTGCCTCGGTCGGGGATGTCAAAGGGACCACGCCGGAAGCGCGGTTGATCTCAACCGCGATGTCCCTCGCGGAAATGGTGAGCCCCTCCGGAAGACCCGACAGCACCGCTGCGTTGACAAACGACGTCATCGCAAGGTAGCTGCGGTTGTCGCCCGCAATGGCGTCCGGATTGGCTTTGATGATCGCAAGACCGAGAGTACCGCCGGACAGCGCGAAGCCGATGGCATCAGCAGCCTCAGGATCGGCATTGATGGCGGCTACGTCATCGGCATTGAACACCCCGTCGCCGGTCACATCCGGATCGCCGACGCCGGTAAAGAGGTTCAGGTTGGTCAGGCTGATCTTCAGCACGGTGGCGTCGACCAAGTCCTTTTCGGTGGTAGACACCACGCCGTTGTAGTTGAGATCCACGTCCATCACACTTCGGCCGAAGGTGAAGTCCGCTGACCCGATCACAAAATCGAACACGTTCAGGGCCACGGATCCGCCGATCTGAATCTCCACCGTCTCGTCCAGATCGACCGAGAAATCAGGCAGCACATTGCCGGAATCCGTGGCATCGTGCCAGTCGACGCGGTGCGTGAGATCCGCCCCGGTGGCGTCCGTGGCCTTGTTGACCAACAGCTTGCCGGTGACCTCGAATCCGAGCCCGTCAATGCCGGTGAGGCCGGTGCCGGCCCCGAGGGTCGCCTCGACGCCCAGGTATTGGTCGTCGTCGGATGGATCGGCGTTATCTTTCAAATCTTTCACGATGGCAATATCGGCGCCGGCGACGATGGTGAAGCCGACTGCGGAGCCACTGTCGATGACGTCGTCGGATGGATCCGGCGTGCCGAGGTCATTGATGCCTGCCCCGACCCCGGCGAAGAGCTCCGCATTGGTCAGACTGATCACAGTGACCGACGCATTTTCGATGAGGCCGTCGCCGGAGATGTTGGGATTGGCCGTCTGGACGTTATCATTATCAGCCAGCGTGATGCTGAATTCGTCCGTGGTGCCGACCACAAAGCCGAAGAGGTCGAAAGATGCCGCGCCGCTGATCTGGAGCTCGATTTCAGCCACAAGATACTCGCTGAACGCCGGCAACAGATGCTCGGGATCGTTGGCCGGATCCGTTGCATGGTGCCAGTTGATAGGGTTTGCCAGATCCGCTCCGGTGGCGTCCGTCGCCTGGTTGACCAGCACCGAACCGCTGGCCGTGAGGGTCAGGCCGTCCACACCGACCAGCGACGCACTGACGAGTTCGATGTCGAGTCCGAGGTACTGGTCATCGTCTGACGTGACCTCGGTGCCTTTCGTATCCTTGACGATGGCAATGTCGACCGTGCCGCCCGTAACCGAGAAGCCGATGGCGCCGGCCGTGGAAATACTGTAGCTTTCGATATCGCCGACCTCACCCGGCACCACCAGAGATGCCCCCGCGCCGGCGAAGAGATTCAGGTTGCTGAGTTCAATCCCCAGGACCGACGCGTCTTCGATGGTTCCGGCCGTGCCCGTCGGGCTGATGGCCGCGTTGCCCGTGACAACGTCTCCCGTCGCCTGGGTCAGGGCGAACCCGGCGGTGCCGACGATCGTACCGTCAGCGATGTCAAACGCGGCCGCGCCGTTAACCTGGACGTCGATGGTGTCGGTGAGCTCTTCGCTGAACGCCGGAATCAGATCGTTCGGATCGTTGATGGCGTTCGTTGCATCATGCCAATGGACCCGTGGTCCGTCGGTCACGCTGGTCGAGTTGATCAGCACGGACCCGGTGGCGGTAAACTTGAAGTTCTCTCCAAGACCCTCGAGTTCAGCCCCTACCAGCCCAATCTCCATGCCCATGAAACGGCGTGTATCGCCCGGGTCTCCGGGTTTGACAATGGCCATCGCCACACTGCCGTCATTGATTCGGAACCCAATGGCACCGGTCGTGATGATGTTTGCACTCGCGGACGGACCGTCCAGGCTGCCACCGACACCCGCGAACGCGTCTATCCCCTGCATGGATATCGAGAGAATCGATGCGTCCGAAAGGGTACCGATCGACGGATTCCCGCTGGTGAAGTCGGCGGTGGCGATGATCATCTCGAAAGAGGCTACTTTGGCAATAAAGATACCGGAGGCGTTGAGTGCCGCCGCCCCGGTCACCTTCAACTCGATCACCGAGCCGACGTTTAGATCGGCCAGCTGCCCGGTGGTATCGTGGGTCCCATCGTCTGTGGCAAGCGACCAGTCCATGCGGGTGGCCAGGGCCGTGCTGCCGTCGGCATCGGTGGCCTTGTTGAGCTTGACCGTGCCGGTGGCCCACAGATCCAGGCCGTCCACACCCAGCAAGGCGGCATCGGCCAGGCCGGCTTCGATGCCGACGTAGGTATCGCCCCGGTTGTCTGCAACCGGATCATCGTCGGCGCCGGTGGCCAGCACCATCGCAAAGTTCACGCCGCTTACCGAAAAACCCACCGCATCCGGTGCCACATCAACTCCATCATGGGCTGCAGTCAAGCTCCCGCCGGATCCGGCAAACACTGCTGCATCGTTCACCTCCAGCGACAGCACGTCCGCATCGGTCAGCGTGGTTGTCCCATCGGTGACCGTCGCCGTGGTCAGGTGCATCTCCACGTTGCCGGTGTAGGCCACGATCCCGGCGCTGAACGACACGTTGATACCCGCACTGCCGGTTACCTGCAGATCGACCGCAGAGCCAACGTCCATATCGGCCAGTACACCCAGTGTGTCGTGGGTCCCGTCATCGGTGGCCGCCGTCCAGTTCATCCGTGGCGTTAGGTCATTGTCGTCGCCATCGGTGGCCTTGTTGAACTTGATCGTGCCGGTGGCAAACAGCTCGATCCCGGTCACCCCCAAAAGCTGCGCATCGTTGATCGCCGCCTCGATGCCAAGATAGGTGGTATCCAGCAGCAGACGATCGTAGTATGCATCGGTGGCCGCCAGCGGGCCGGCCTCGTTATCGTCGGTGCTGTCGGAGTTATCGGCCCAGGTCATGTGCACGATGCCCTGGTCGAACACCAGACCCGTGTAATCGCCCAGGTTGAAGCTGCCGGCCAGGCTTCCGTTGGACGTGCCGTCGCTGACCTGTATGTTGCTCGACCAGCTGGCACCGCCGTCGGAGCTGACCGCCGCAAAATACTGCACGTGGTCGTTGCCGACAGAGTTGCGCGCATCGTACCAGGAGATCGCCACCTTGCCCGTGCTCTGATCCACGCCAACCCGCGAGAAGTACTGGCTGGTCGTGCCGGTATCGTCATTGACCCGGATCTGATCGGCCCCCACAGACGCCGGTGATGACCCCAGCGCATCCCAGCTCGCACCGCCGTCGTCGGAAGCGATCACAAATATATCGGTGTTGTCATGATCGACGCTGTTGCGGAAGTCGTTGTGGCCGTCCAGATCCCCCTGGTCGGCAAAGGCCACGTAAATCCGCCCGTTGTGAGTTCCGCCGCTGCGGTCCACCGCCGTCGACAGCCCCATCCAGATGCCCCGGTCCGGCTGTGCCGGTACCACATAATCGTCCACTGTTGTCCAAACACCGCCGGACACGTACGCCGTGTGACCCGTGCCGTTCTCACCGTTTAGACTGAATGTGGTCGCGCCGGTCACCGTCACCCTAAACGATCGGTCGTTGAGTTCGGTCATGCCCACCACGTTGCGGATCGACACCCGGTCACCGCTCTGCAGACCGTGCGGCGCCGCGCTGGTGATCACCACCGGATTGGCCTGGGTCGCTGCGCTGATGGTCCCGGCCGGATCCCAGTAGCCGCCCGATACGTACGCTCCGTAGCCGGTGCCGTCCTCACCGTCGAGCGTGAACGTTGTCGGGCCGGTCACCGTGATGCTGTAGTTGAACCCGTTCAGATCCGTCATCCCGACCACGCCATCGATGTCCACCCGGGCACCGGTGGCCAGACCGTGGGGCGATGTTGTCGTGATCTGCACCGGATTGGCTTGGGTCGCGCCGCTGATCATGCCCCGATCCCGGAACACGTTCACGTTGCCCGTGTAGATCAGCCGGTCCAGCGTCACCACCGCCCGACGGTTGTCCTGGTTTGCCACACCATCGGCCGTCGGCGCCTTCAACTGGCTCTCGCCGAACCCGACCCGTGTCAGCCGCGCCGGATCGATCGTGTGCGACGACGTCGGATCCACTCCGGTCAGATAGTTAAACACCGACAATGTTCGGTTGTCCGACAGCGTCTGGTTGGCCCCGACACCTCCCTGGGTGTCGGTATACCCTTCGATGGTGGCCACCAGCAGCGGGTCGGCATCCAGCGCCCCCGCAACGCCGTCCAGGATCAGCTTGTCGCCCGTATCCAGTGCAAACTCGGCGGTCAAAAACTCCACCGTCGCCGGCACACCGGCCACTTCGCCAAGCCAGTTCTGACCGCCGTCCGGCGACACATCGAACATGATTCTGGACACACCCGGCTCACCGTAGTCTTCCCAGACCACGTAGATCTCGCCGTTGGGACCAAAGCTCGGGATCGCATCGATCCCTGTGCCCGACGGCGGCGCCGGGCTCGCACCGCCCCTGCCGCCGGTTACGTTCCCGATCGCCCGGGGCGGTGTCCAGGCCACACCGTCGTCGGAGGTCGAGGCGTAAATCACTCCGCCGCGCTGCCAGGTCACCGCGAACCGGTCTTGCGCCACATCCCCAAAGCGTGGACCGACCGCGATGAACTCCTTGTCGTTGTCATCGTCAAAGCCGTCATCAAACCCGTTGACGTCGGGCTCATCAAAGTTCAAGGTCCCAATCAGATAATCGGTCGGTCCGCCGGTGGCCGTCCACGTCTGGCCCCCATCCAGCGACACCGCAGAGGCCATCACGTGGGCTTCGGTGGCATCACCGGCGCCGTGCACGCTGCCGATCTTGTCGACCATGTGCACGTAGACTACGCGGCTGCCGTCCCGGCTGAACACGATCGTCGGATCCCCGTGGGATCCGGTGGCCCCGGCCGGCACCGGAATGATCTTGCGCTCGAAGGTATTGCCGCCGTTGGTCGACACCCACACGCTGTCGTTGGAGGATACCCCGCCGAATACTCCGTCGGTCGGATTGGCATCGATCGGGGCCACGATGATGTTGTCCGGATCGGTCGGGTTGACCGCGATGGCCGTCTCCGACTGACCGTTGGGCAGCGACGGCATGATCGCGTTAACGTCGGTGTCGACCGCCGCACCGCTGGCCAGCACCATCTTAAACTCGACCCCGGTGGCCAAAAATCCTACGCCGTTGTTATTGATCTCGGTAATATCCAGACCGCTGTGATCGGCCAGCAGCGCACCGCCGGTGCCCGCAAACACCGCCGCATCCAGCACCTCGATGGACAGCACGTCCGCATCGGGCATGGTCACCACACCGTCGGTGACCGTCACCGTGGCCATGGTCAGCTCGACATCGCCGGTGTGGGCCACCAGCACCCCGCCCACATCCAGCGCCGCGCTGCCCTTGACCTGCAGGGCCACCGCAGCAACGATGTCCAGGTCGGCCAGCTGTCCGGTGGTGTCGTTGGTCCCATCGTCGGTGGCCAGCGACCAGTCCATACGGGTGGCCAGCGCCGTACTGCCGTCGGCATCGGTGGCCTTGTTGAGCTTTACCGTGCCGGTGGCCCACAGAGCCAGACCGTCCACACCCAGCAAGGCCGCATCGGCCAGGCTGGCTTCGATGCCGATGTAGGTATCGCCCCGATTGTCTGTAACCGGATCAGTGTCAGCGCCGGTGGCCAGAACCATCGCAAAGTCCACGCCGTTTACAAAGAAGCCCACTGCATCCGGTGCCACATCAACTCCATCGTGGGCCGCAGTCAAGCTCCCGCCGGATCCGGCAAACACCGCTGCATCGTTCACCTCCAGCGACAGCACGCTGGCATCGGTCAGCTCCGTTGTGCCGTCGGTCACCGTGGCCGTGGTCAGGTTCAGCTCCACGTTGCCGGTGTAGGCCACGATCCCGGCGCTAAACGACACGTTGATACCCGCACTGCCGGTCACCTGGAGCTCGACCGCACTGGCAATGTCCATATCGGCCAGCAGACCCAGCGTGTCGTGGGTCCCATCATCGGTGGCCGCTGTCCAGTCCAGCCGTGGCGAAAGATCATTGTCGCCGGCGTCGGTGGCTTTGTTGAACTTGACCGTGCCGGTGGCAAACAGCTCGATCCCCCTCACCCCCAAAAGCTGCGCATCCGATATACTCGCCTCGATGCCAAGATACGTCGTATCCAGCGCCAGACGATCGTAGTACGCATCGGTGGCCGCCAGCGGGCCGGCCTCGTTGTCGCCGGTGCTGTCGGAGTTGTCGGCCCAGGTCATGTGCACGATGCCCTGATCGAACACCAGGCCCGTGTAATCGCCCAGGTTGAAGCTGCCGGCCAGGCTTCCGTTGGACGTGCCGTCGCTGACCTGTATGTTGCTCGACCAGCTCGCACCGCCGTCGGAGCTGACCGCCGCAAAATACTGCACGTGGTCGTTGCCGACAGAGTTGCGCGCATCGTACCAGGAGATGGCCACCTTGCCCGTGCTCTGATCCACGCCAACCCAGGAGAAGTACTGGCTCGATGCGCCGCCGTCATCATTGACTCTAATCTGATCGGCACCCACAGACGCCGGCGATGACCCCAGCGCATCCCAGCTCGCACCGCCGTCGTCAGAGGCGATGACAAAGATGTCGGTGTCGTCATGGTTTGTTGTAGAATCCCCGTCCAGATCCCCCTGGTCGGCAAAGGCCACGTAAATCCGACCGTTGTGAGTTCCGCCGCTGCGGTCTACCGCTGTGGACAGACCCATCCAGATGCCGCGATCCGGCTGGGCCGGGATCACATAATCCCCACCGGAGGTTGGATCATCGAATACGTTGACACTGCCCGTGTAGATCACACGATCCAGGGTCACCACCGTGCGACGGTTTGCTTGATTGGCCTCCCCATTGGCCGTCGGCACCTTTAGCTGGCTCTCACCGAACCCGACCCGTGTCAGTCGCGCCGGATCGATCGCGTGCGATGACGTCGGATCCACTCCGGTCAGATAGTTGAACACCGACAACGTTCGGTTGTCCGACAGCGTCTGGTTTGCCACATCACCGCCCTGGGTGTCGGTATGCCCCTCGATGGTGGCCACCAGCAGCGGGTCGGCAGCCAGCACCGCCGCAACCCCATCCAGGATCAGCTTGTCGCCCGCATCCAGCGCAAAGTCCGCGGTCAAAAACTCCACTGTGGTACTGGCAAGGTCACCGGTCCGCTCGGGGATGACAAACTCGGTTATCCAGGTGCTCCAGTTGGCCGAACCCACCACACCAGAATCCAGGGTCACCACCTCGTTTGCTGCCCAGAAACTGCCGGTCACCGGGTCCACCGAGATCCCGCTGTAATCGCCGCCGCGATCGCTGCCGTAGGTCTCGGTGCCCGCCCGGACCAGTGTCGGCGGGCGCATCGTACCGGCCATGTCGCCGGACTTCTGGCCGGTCACGTACATCGAGACAAACTCGCCGGCAGATGACTGCATGAACGTCAGCCCGATATCACCGAA
>Ga0209780_1000035_pt1 | contig 67971 bp, 57 predicted proteins | sample WorMetexBAHAMAS2_FD_187384 | JGI IMG/M metagenome (GOLD analysis project Ga0209780, IMG submission 187384) | Marine gutless worms symbiont microbial communities from Max Planck institute for Marine Microbiology, Germany - Inanidrilus exumae... | ecosystem: Host-associated > Annelida > Digestive...
TGCCTCATTGAGGATTGAGATAATCTGTGTTTCGGTAAATCGAGATTTTTTCATCTAAGCCTCCTGGTCCGTGTATTATGCCAGAAAGCTCTACTTTTGAAATGCAAACTTTTAGGGGAAGCTTACGGACCCATTGGCCATTACTATCTCTTTTTGTTGAGGGAAAATCAACCAACTTCTTATTCAGAAGTATAAAAAAGGACATACCTAATTATAAGTGGTATCCATTTAAAACTATTTGTAGTGAGCTCGAGAAAAAAAATATTGAAATGTCATTGTATTGGTTCTTTGATGTCGATAACAAATAATAAAGCTTGGTGATTAGAATAGATGGGAATAATGAGAATTTTTTTAAATAAGGAATCGTATGTGTGGCCAGATGTAAAATTATATTGAATGGATTCAGAAATTAGTTTTTAAATGTCTACTTTGCTCTTTATTTAGAAAGGGATAATGGAACTTATATCAAAAGACCCTTCTTTGTTGATTTGACTTATATTAATAAGCAGTCATTATTGAAAAATAAATAGAAGCCTCTTAGGCCTTCGTTAATTTTTTATATCCATCTCAGGTTCTATAACTGCATAAAATTGTGTGTGCAAACGTATAAGTCTAATTTCATGAAGAATTGGTAAACAGCTTGCCATCGTATACCCTATACCCCCCCTGGGGAGGAACTCATTAAAAACTTTACATTGACAAGAATGAATTATTAGAAAAATTAGACCAGTTGAAAGAGCTCTGTTTTGGGGGTCCATAAGGCAGGGTGTTTCCCTGAAATTCCCTCAGAATCATCGAAAAAGTGGGGCTATTGTGGGGCCAATCGTGAGAAAATAAAAAGGGGTCAAAGCCAAAAAGCAATAACCCCTTGTTATAATTTGCGGATTCCGGTGATTCCGGCCGCTGTTTCCGGGTGAAGGCGGCCACCGATTCCGGAGCAAGCCGGCCGGCAGTTCCGGACGATGTCGGCCAGTAGTCGGAGCGAAGCGACGCTGGCAGTTTTTTCTAATTACAGATTATGAGTTTTGAGTCAAACCGATTTTCTTCTTTCGCATAGATTCTCCTTTCAAGTTGATCCGGTAAGCATTGTGGACCAGGCGATCCAGGATGGCATCGGCCAGGGTCGGATCGCCGATGATCTCATGCCAGTGATCGATCGGCAGCTGGCTTGTGATCAGCGTGGATCGCAAGCCGGAACGGTCTTCGAGGATCTCCAAAAGATCATAGCTTTGCTCTTTGACAAGGCTTTTTAATCCCCAGTCGTCCAGCACGAGCAGTTTGGTTTTTGAGATGGTTTTTAATATTTTACTATACCGTCCATCAGCCTTAGCAATTGCAAGCTCCTCAAGAAGTCTGGGCAGGCGGAAGTACTGGCTTGTGAAGCCATCGCGGCAGGCCCTGTGGGTCAGTGCACAGGCCAGATAGGTTTTGCCGACGCCTGTGGGGCCGATGATCAGCACGTTGTGGGCCTGCTTGATCCACTCGCAGGTGGCCAACTGCATAAACATCTTTTTGTCCAGTCCTCGCCGGTGGCGCAAGTCGACATCTTCCACGCAGGCGGCCTGCCGCAGTTTGGCTTTTCTTAACCGGGTTTTAAAGCGGCGGTTCTCCCGCTCGGTCATCTCGCGGTCAACCAGCAACCCCATGCGCTCATCAAAGCTGAGCTGGTCGACATCGGCTATCTCAAGCTGCTCTTCGAAGGCTGCGAGCATGCCGTAGAAGCGAAGCGCCTGCAGTTTGTCCAGTATGGGATGCACTAACATCGTCTATGCTCCTTTCAGTTGTAGTAGCGCGCACCGCGGATATTTTTGTGGCTGATGGAAGGATCTTCAGCGCTCTGATCCGGCAGTGCTCTTTGATCCAGGTTGTGCTTTAAGATCGAGGCGACACTTTTGTAGCTGGTGCCGCCAATGGCAAGGGCTCGGTGGCAGGCGGCCTCAAGGCGCTGATCGCCGTAGTCTTTGGCCAGGCGCAAGATGCCCAGAGAGCTCCTGAAGCCCTGCTGGGGATGCAGGCGACTACTTAAGATTGCCCGGATGAGATCGGCAGTGTGAGGTCCGATCTTCTCTGCCCAGCGGATAAAACGCTGCGGGGTCCAATCAGCCCACTTCTGATGGGTCTTTGGCATATGCTCCCTGACGGTGGTGTGTCGGCCCCTCTGGTGGCTTCGGATGTGGCTGGCCACCCGCTTATTGTTGTAGAAGCACTCGATGGTTCTCTGGGTGATGCGCAGATCGATCTTCTTTTTGATCAGCCGATGGGGCACACTGTAATAGTGGCGTTCGAACTCGATGTGATAGTCCACATTGACTGTGGCCTTTTTCCACTCGGCAAATTGATAAGGCTCTTGCGGCAGTGGCTTTAAGGCCGGCCTGTCGATGCTTTCAAACATCGACTTACGACTGCCGGGCAGCTTCTGGAAGGCTCTTTGGTTCAGTTTTTCTAAAAGCTCACCAATGGTCCGATTGAGATGATGGAGGCTGAAGAACTTCTGGTCTCTGATCCGGGCCAGGACCCAGCGCTCTACCAGCTGCACCCCGGCCTCGACCTTGGCCTTATCCTTGGGTTTTCTCACCCTTGTGGGGATGATCACCGTCTCGTAGTGGCGGGCCAGGTCCAGATAGGTGGGGTTGATGTCCGGCTCGTAGAAGCTGGCTTTCTTCACAGCGCTTTTAAGGTTATCGGGCACCACCACCCGGGGAACCCCGCCAAAATACGCGAAGGCCCGGGTGTGGGAACCGATCCAGTCCGGTAAGCTCTGGGTCCAGGTGGCCTCGGCATAGCAATAGTTGGAGGCGCCCAGCACGGCCACAAAGATCTGGGCCTGGCGGACCTGATCACTTTTAGGGTCGTTAACGGCCACGCTCATGCCGGCGTAGTCCACGAACAGCTTCTCACCGGCACGATGGTGCTGGCGCATGACCGGATCCAGCTTTTGGCGCCAGTTGCGGTAGCGTTGGCAGAACTGGCTGTACTGGTAGCCGCTGGGATGCTGGGCTTTGTACTCCTGCCACAGCAGCATCAGGGAGACCCCCTTGCGCCTCAACTGGCGCTGGATCTCAAGCCATTCGGGTACGGGTCGCTTTTGCCCCGGGTCCGGGCGCGGCTGAACAAACAGAAGCTGCTCCAAGGCTTGATCGTCGATTTGTGGATCGAGAGGCCAACTTAGGCCACTGTCGTTAAAGCGCCGCAGGTAATCGCCAACGGTGCTGCGGGCCATTAAACAGCTTTTGGCGATCTGGCGGTTGCTGAGTTGGTTATCGTACTTTAATCTGAGTACTTCCCGGATTTTGCGCATGGTCAATCTCACCGCTGGCATAGGTCCCTCCCTGGTGGTCTAAAATATGTCGGAGGAACATCTTACCAGCTTTTTCAAGATGTTAACCAGCGCCAAGGACGGCTCATATTGTTGTTTGGGGGGTGGCCGACTTGCTCCGGAATGGGTGGCCGGCTTCGTCCGGAATCGGTGGCCGGAATGGTTCGGAATACACATAATTGGCACGCCCGCCCCGACTCGAACGGGGGACCTACGGATTCGAAGTCCGAGTCACATATCCTATTGGGCACTCCCGGGATGCTAATGGGGTGGATAAATTATCGAATAACGTCAATTAAATAGATTAAATTATGATTATCGGGACACAGTGGGTAATAGAGGGTTTTTAATGGGCAAAATTCGGGGAAATGTTACACAAGTGTTACACAAATATGGGGAGACAAACGTTTATAAAAATCAATAAGGTAAAGTGGCTCCCTCTTTTTGGTGTTCGCTAACGCTTCACATCACCGGCAGCAAAAAGTGGAGTGGCTGGAGCGTAGCGGAAGCCGCGCCGCTTTTTGATGTCCGAGTGCATGTGATTGTTATACGGTATTTATGACAACGCCCCAACTGCCACCTTTATTGTTTCATCTATTGACTTTCTAATTGTGGCTTTTGCAAAGTCCGTCCACTCTGGGTTTCTATCTGAGGTCTTTCTGATTTTCTCAAGAATCCCTTCCTTTGGCATTCCAAGCAGAAAGTTTTTGAGCAAATTATTGGCCACATAGTAGGTACCATCTTTCTCGTCAAGCAATCCAATTGCTTGCAATCTCGATAATTGTGCGTCGTTTCTTGTTTTTTCTGTACCGCCCTTCTCAGATATCTTTTTTATGACCTGAAGATCTTCTTCTCGAAGGGAAGATACAATATAGATAAGATGATGAAACATGATTTCATAAACGGCCCTATCAACACCATAAGACAATTCCTTTTTTCGATCGCATTTTTCATTTTTAAATTCAGTGTCAATAAATACGAGCATTCCTACGCATTGCATATAATAAGGTTGCGTACCGACAATATTTATAATTGTATCTATCTCTTGCTCGGAAAACTCCTTCCCACTTCTATGTGATAATACAGATAACAGTTCCTTTCCTTCTTCTACTGTAAAGTTGCCTATGCCTTTCACAAGAGAGAAAACATTATACCATGGTGCATTTTGATCGCTAAACATTTCCATATGCTCAGGCCATAGTGATGCAGCAAATGCTGCAACCATGTGCCCCTGCGAGATCATTGATCTTATTACCATGGCCACACTAGGGTCATTGCCTCGGAATGCAATATCAAAATCATCAAAAAGCAACAGTACTTTGAATCCTTGATCTCTGACTTGTTCGAGTACCTTTATAATTTGCCATTCATCTACGGGTTTTCTATGATCCAGTTTTGAAATGCGCATTCCTTGTGAATTAAATTGGTACTCGATTTCTCGGTATAGTCTTCTATATAGAATCTGACCTAACTCGCCATGATGTGAATACATCATGTCGCCATGCAAACCAACAACAAGCAATTTGTTATTGTGGGAGCTTTCTAGATGACGAAGCTGGGCCAAGATTGAGGATTTGCCAATTCTTCTTTGCCCTACAAGAAACACGCTTACCTCTGAAGCCATATGATCTCTTACCGTTTTCATAAGAGATTTGCGCCCAAAGAAATTTTCCCCATACACGGTCGGGCCAGTGCGGAATGCACAACGCTCATTCATTGGTGTTTCTCATTTCTCGTATAACTAGTGAGTAGAGGGAATTAATTCTTGTATATTGAATATCGCAGAATTAATTCTCGGTTATTGGTTAAATCATAAATTACTTTAGTGTGTCAAATCAGCCTATCAGCTATCATAGCGGGTTATAGGGGGTAATTAATCGAACGTTCTAAATGTCCACCTGTCCATTTTCACTCTAACTCAAAGACCAAAGGGAACTTTACCGGATGGTTGAACGTTATTTTTTCTACGGGAATCTCTTCAATAATAAACCCATACTGTTTGTAACTTCCTGCTGGTAGTTCGACACATTCCCCGCGAGATCCTTTTTCAGAGTAGGCAGTCACAGGATTATCATATCCCGGATGAACAATATAGTATGGATGTGGTTGCCAATCTCTTGTTTTTTGCATAATTGTTCCGTAAGAAATTGAGCTGTTTGTATACGCTTGTCCGGTGCAATCGGAAGTGGCATACCAAATTCCGTATCGATTACTCATGGAATCTAAAATATCTTCAGTTGCATACATTATAATGAATGTCTGACCAGCTTCTTCCGAGAAGATCTGTGTGCCTAATCCGTTAATAAAATTGCTGGTAACGGGATAGGGGTTTGCAAGCAAAATCCCCAAATACTGGCCGTCTGCGTCATAAACTCGAACACTTCCTCTATTAGTGCTCAGACCGTCCAACTGTTCCTGAATCTCTTTTATTTGTTTTTTGAGTTTCCTGAGCTTCCTTCCACAATCGTTGTCGGCAAGCACGATCCCTGTAAACATAAAAACAAAGGCAACGGCCAAAAGAACACAACTTAGTTTTTTCATGATCCCTTCTCTCCTTCCCGCCTCTCCCCGTATTGATATGCCTTTAGTCTTCCATTCCCTCTGATGGTTGCACACGTGTGCAACCAAAAAATAGGAAGGAAGGGGGTGTGAGAATCAATCGAACGGCCTAAATGTCCAGCCCTCTTTTCGGATCACGCTTTTCTGTATGAACCCGGATTGTTGGCTTGATCTATCTAATGTCTGGAGATCCCCCCGCCTTACCGGATTGGGTTGAATCCTCCCGGACGAAACTCCCGGTTTGTTTTGAATGAGATATGCGTTTTGATTGTACCGAACAGGGTCCCGGACAATGATTCCGGCCTGGTTCCCGGAACGATCAAAAACCTGAAAGCTATCCTGCCTGATAGGATCTCTCTCGACCCTCCCGGCAGGGCTTCCATCTGAATTGCGGAGGAGGTATCTCCCGGATCGGATCGGGTCCGAATCAATCCTGAGATCCCCGGACATGGCGGGGACTGAAAGGGATAGCATCAAGCATGTAATGAGGAGTGTTTTCACTGTGCTGAAAACGTAGCACAGTAGGAGAGGGGCTTCAACTATCCTTCATTTTTGCGTATCGCTCCCGGCGTTTGGTATTGCGGTTTTCGAGTCTTGCCTTTGCCGAATCGATTTCCTCGGGGGAAAATGGGGAGCGGATGATTTTATGCGATTCTATTCGGTGCAGTAGGAAAGGCAGGCTTGACCCCCCCCGTTCTTTATATTTTGACACCCCCGTTGAATTCCTCATTTATATCTTGACTTCGAGAAATTGCTGGTTTCAAGTATCTTGAAACTATCTCGGTGCGTTTCTCTCTGGATTATATAGGTTGGATCATCTCCCGATTAGTTGTAGGCAATTCAGGCAAAATAGGAAGACCATTCCCTCTTGAGTCGATGCGATCCCATAGGGTTCAAGGGGCCAAGGATTCAAGGATTCAAGTGAAATACTCTAAATTTACAACGCGTTGAATGTATATCCACATTCATGGGAACTCTGTTTGGGAACTAAAGCCCCAGATATTATTAGCTGGGGATTCAGACGTTATTGAAGGTGATGAGTTGGCTGCCATAAAGCAGACATTTCAGCAGTTGAACAAATGCTAACAGCCCTGATAAAACCGTTAGATAACAAATCCTTGACCCCTTGACCCCTTGAATCCTTGGACCCTCTTCTCCAACTAAATTGAAGAAGAACCTATAGGTTAAGCTATGACTTGCGCTGGTAAACTTGCCGTCGATGCCCTACTGTAATAACCAACACGACCACTTCCTCATCCCGTATGTCGCAAAGGATGCGATAGTCACCCACCCGATAGCGCCAGAACCCGGCGTGGTCTCCTTTTAGCGGTTCCCCGAAATGTCGGGGGTTTTTGCAGCCTTCAATACGGTCATCCAGCCAGTTCAGGATACGACGTTGAACAGGTCTGTCGAGTTTTCGAATTTGCCGCTCTGCGACATCGCTGATGTTAACCTTCCAGCCCAAGATCTTCTCTCAGCTGTTTCAGCGATTTACTGCTCCGGGTGTTTGCCAGGGACTCTTTGGCGAGTTCCAGATCCTCATAATCCTCTATGTAACGGGTTATGGCTTCACGAACTAGCGCGCTACGATTGCTGCCTTTTGCTTTCGCGAGGATATCCAGCGCCTGCTCGAGCTCTTTTTCCAACCGAATTGCCAGCATGATTCGCCTCCTGCTTAGTTGTTATACATTGTATGACGCCGTGGGTATAATGTCAATTACCGTTTTTGAGGCGACCAGCAATAGGACACAGCCCGGGATAGCCGGTTTTGGGGGTAAGAAATAGGGAGGCCAAAAAAGCGATAAAAAAACGGCAGCTGGAACTTCCTGCTGCCGTTTGACTTTTTTGGTACGCCCGGCAGGATTTGAACCTGCGGCCTGCGGATTTGAAGGGCACAGATCGGAAATCTAAGAATTCTTTCAATTCAACTATTTGTATCTCATGCGGATTTCAGCTCTATTTTTGTTTCGTTTGGAACCGTTTGGAAATATTTGACCTTGGCGGGCACAACTTGGGCACAGTGGGAGCCGGGCCTTTCAAATTCCAGGCTCAATCATTTTGGGGTAATTGAATCTGAGGAATCTTCTGTTGCAGATAAAAGGGGAAAAATGATCGCCCCCACCTTTGGAGCAGTTTACCGAACCCGAACCCGAAAGATAGTTTGAATCGAAATAACCTGAAATGAAAAAAATTATCTTGGTCGGATGAATATTGTAATCCGTATTGATAGCGCCTTTTGATAACCTGATATTATTGAACATTAATTGTGCCTGCTTGGGTGCTTTAACGTTCAGTTTTGCACGACCCGTAATTTTCTTACCATTTCCACCGGACTCTTTCCAGAATAACGCTTAAATTCGCGACTGAACTATAAAACACTTTCGTAAATGAAGCCTTTGCCTTAAGATCGTTGCGTGTATGCGGGAAGTGAATATTAAACTTGCTAAATCTGACCTGACGGCAGATACATTTCTAATCGAGCAGGAAAGAATATGAAAAAAAAATTACCATCATTTATGAAAATTCAGAATGGAAGCAGAAGCAGACGGGGGGATAATTGAGAAAGAAGTATTTCTACGGTTACAATATCGTTGCCGCCAGCTTTGTAACCCAGGCCGTTTGCATTGGGGCTATGTTCACTTACGGTGTCTTTTTTAAAGAACTCCAGGTCGCCTTTGGTTGGTCGCGGACCATGATTTCAGGGGCATCCTCCATGGCATTTCTAATCATGGGCGGCGGTGCGGCTGTGGCGGGAGGCCTCAACGATCGCATCGGGCCGCGCATCATTTTGACGATTTCGGGCGTTGCCACGGGGATCGGTTATCTCCTGATGGCGGGAATACAGAGCATTTGGCAGCTTTACTTGTTGTATGGCTGCTTGGTGGGTATAGGGTTTGCCACCCACGATGTGATCACCTTATCCACAGCAGCCCGCTGGTTCGTCAAACGCAGAGGCACTATGAGTGGCTTGTTGAAAGTGGGCACCGGTGCGGGCCAACTGACGGTTCCCTTGATCACTTCAAGCTTGATTGCTGCATACGGGTGGCGTCAAACGTATATGATCCTCGGAGGGTTTACGATGATTACGCTTGTGGCCGCCGCTCAATTGATGCGCCGTGATCCACAAAGCATGGGACTTCAACCTGATGGCGAGTCACAGAATACACAACAATCTATGACGCCGAAGGCTAGAACCGAAATACCGCTTGCCGCAATCGCACGATCCAAGCTTTTCTGGTATATATGCCTTGCTGAATTCGCAGGATTTTTCAGCATCTTTACCATTATCGTGCACATCGTCCCTTATGCCCTTGACATCGGCCTTTCACCGACCATCGCCGCCGGTTTGCTTTCCACCATTGGCGGAGTGAGCATGCTGGGCCGCATCGTGATGGGAGCGGCTAACGATCGATTGGGAGGCAGAAAATCGCTAATCATCTGCTTTATTGTGCTATCGGCAAGTTTGATATGGCTACTGTTGGCTTCTAACGCCTGGATGCTCTATCTGTTTGCGATTGTTTACGGCTTTGCACACGGTAGCCTGTTCACCGTCATCTCTCCTACCATCGCAGAATTATTTGGCACTAATTCCCATGGCCTGCTGTTCGGGCTCGTCCTGTTCAGTGGCACCCTTGGAGGTTCGGCAGGTCCTTTGCTGGCCGGTTTTCTCTTCGACCAAACCGGTACCTACCAGCTCGTCCTTATCGTATTGGTGCTAATGGCCATCTTCGGTCTTTTTTTGGTGACGTTGCTACGCCCGGCATCAACCGCTTTAGCTCACTTAACTGCATCAAAAAGTCCCACACCATGAAAAAAGGGTTTATCGGATAGTCCGATAAACCCCTGATTTCATTGGTACGCCCGGCAGGATTCGAACCTGCGGCCTACGGATTCGAAGTCCGGCGCTCTATCCAGCTGAGCTACGGGCGCATGGTCTGCTGCTTAAAAAACCCAATTTCGGGTTGCGTTCCTCGGAACATGCACACCGTGAACTTGGGTCTTTTAATATGTCTTTAACGATCTTACCTCGCTGCGCAGCAGCCTGATAAAATCGTGAAACGATTTTATGGGGTGAGTGATGGGACTTGAACCCACGACAACCAGGGCCACAACCTGGTGCTCTACCAACTGAGCTACACCCACCATATTAGAAAAAATCTTGCTAACATATTAAACACATCAGTTCAAGGCCACCGTAGATATTTGATGGATTTAAAATCAGGTCCTACTCCGAATCAGCCGTAATATAGGGTTCAAGGATCCATCCTTCGGCGCGCTGTGCTTGCTCAGGACAAGCGGATTCAAGGGTTCAAGTGTGGAAATGAAAGGATTCAAGGATTCGAGGATACAAGGGTTCAAGTGAAAAAAAAGAAATGAAGGCCCCCCGGAGGCGGTTAAATCCACGGGGAAGGGTTTAAGTGTTTGTTTATATTGATTTTGTATGCGGAATGCTTCCCATCTACCTCTTAAGCACCTAGTTCTTGCTCCTTACTATATCAGGGGCCGGGGTGTTTCTTCCGTCATGCCAGCCCCTGCCTACGCAGGGACAGGCTCCGGCTGGCATCCAGAAATGGCCTTCTATAAACAACTGGATTCCGGATCCGTCATCCCGGACTTGATCTGGGACCGGAATGACGCGGTCGTTAAAAGCCCAACTTTTACAATTTGCGAGACATCTTTGTAACCTGGAATAACAAATTTTGGCGCTAAAAACTTCCCGGCTGCTAAAATAATTACATTAAAGACAGGTACACTACCTACACTCTCGATTCCACCAAATCAGAACCCAATGGTCAGTCTTTCACTTGAATCCTTGGATCCTTGGCCCCTTGGACCCTGTTTTATAATTTCACTCGACCCCTTGACCCCTTGGACCCTATTGATACCCGATCACAATTCAACTACACAGCCGATAAAGGCCTCGATATTTCGGAAAGCCTCTCCATATATCCATCCCACCTTGTTGACCCGTTATCGCTTTTCCGATAATCAGATGCATGCTTGCATTTTCCTGATTATCATCTGGAAACATTCAATAATCCCGTTTAAGGAATCCCTATGAATCAATTACAGATTTTCGCTGTTCGCGCTATTGTTGGGCTCATTTTCGCCGTCATCATCACCCGTTTTTTCCGGCCGGATTACGGTGTGCCGTATATTCTTGGGTTGTGGATCGTCCTGGTGGGTTTGGCCTATTTCACCGGATATCTTCGGGATCGTAGAGAAAAGAAAGGGTGAAGCTCAAAGCTAAAAGCTGAAAGGATTATAGCTGAAAGTTCGAAGCTGAAAGGATTAGAGCTGAAAGTCGAAAGCTGAAAGCTGAAAGAAAAAGACAAACTCAACTGGCCAACCGGCTAACGGGCCAACGGGCAGACGGGCAAACGGGCAAACGGGCCCACGGGCAAACCGGCAAACGGAACCAACCTACTACCTGACCGGAGAGGTCAATACATGAGACAGATCATCCTTGGAACAGCCGGACATATTGACCACGGCAAAACCAGTCTGATCAAAGCCGTAACCGGCGTCAACACGGACCGACTCAAGGAGGAGCAGGACCGGGGCATTACCATCGAGCTGGGATTTGCCTCTCTTGATCTGCCGAGCGGTCAACATGTCGGTATCGTGGATGTGCCAGGGCACGAAAAATTCGTCAAAAACATGGTCGCCGGCGCCACTGGCATCGACATGGTTGCCATGGTAATTGCCGCCGATGAGGGCATTATGCCCCAGACCCGGGAGCACATGGAAATCTGCACGCTGCTCGGGGTGACCCACGGCATGGTGGTGCTGACAAAAATTGACCTGGTTGACGAAGAATGGATGGAACTGGTCCAGGAAGAAATCGCTGACTTTACGCGGGATACATTTCTGGATGCAACGCCGGTGGTGCCGGTGCCATCGGCCACCGGCCAGGGCATTCCGGATTTTGTGGCGGCCCTGGATAATATCGCCTCTCAGATTCCGGAACGCAGCCATTCAACCCTTTTCCGGCTCCCCGTGGATCGGGTCTTTACCATGAAAGGATTCGGCACGGTGATCACCGGCTCGCTGGTGTCCGGCCATATCAAGGTGGGACAGACCATTGAGTTATACCCGTCCGGTATCCGCTCCAAAGTCAGGGGCATTCAGGTTCACAATCAATCTGTCGAGGATGCCGGTGCCGGTCTCCGGACAGCCATTAATTTTCAGGGACTCGACAAGGAACAGGTCAACCGTGGTGATGTGCTCTCCACGCCGGGAGATCTGGAGCCGACCTACATGGTGGATCTGGAAACCCATTTTTTGAACAGCAACACAAAGCCGATGAAAAACCATACCCGGGTAAGGTTCCACACCGGCACCAGTGAGATCCTCGGCTATCTTATCCTGCTGGACCGGGAAGAGCTTCAACCGGGAGAGACAGCATTCACCCAGATCCGGCTGGAGGCACCTGTGGCCCTGGTCAAAGACGACCGTTTCGTTGTCCGCAGTTATTCACCCATCCGCACCATCGGAGGCGGTCGTATCCTCAATCCCATCCCCGGAAAGCACAAGCGATTCCGTGACGATACATTGGATTTGCTGAAAGGATGGGCTTCCGGGTCTATCGAAGAGATCGTCTCTCTTCATATCAAGGCCGGGGGATTCCAGGGGGTCTCGTTCACTCACCTGCGCCTCATGTCGAATACCAATGAAAAAGAACTGGATCGGGTGCTCCAGGGTCTTCTCTCCAGGAAGCAGATCATCCAGGTAGACCGCGACAATCGCATTTTCATGCATCACACTGTGTTTGAACAGGTGCGGCAGAATATTCAAATCGTTTTGGATCAATACCATGCCCAAAACCCTCTCAAGCCCGGAATTCCCAAAGAGGAACTGAAATCCAAACTCCCCGATGTTCTTGGCGGAAAATTGTTCACCCTCGTCATAAACCAGATGCTGCAAAGCAAGGAAATCGCCCAGGAGGGCGAGGTCGTTCGTGCAGCATCCCACACCGTCTCTTTGGCCGCCGACCAGAAAACCATCCGTAAAAAGATTATCGATCTGTATCAGAAGGGGGCTTTAATGCCGCCTTATTTTAAAGAGGTGAGTGCCAACCTTGAGGTGGATCCGAAATCGGCCAGAGATGTTCTCATGCTGCTGGTTGACGAGGGCGAAGTAATCAAGGTAAAAGAAGATCTGTATTTCCACCGGGCGGCGATCGACCACTTGCAGACGCAACTCGTTGATTTTTTGAATAACAACGGAGAGATATCCACGCCCCAGTTCAAGGAGATGACCGGCGCCACCCGAAAGTATGTCATCCCCTTGATCGAATATTTCGACGCCAAGAACGTGACTATCCGTATTGGCGACACCCGCAAACTTCGAAAACAAAGCTAAGGACGGCATCCCATGGCAGACGCGGAAGGCAAGACGCCGAAAGATCGTGAAAGCGGCGGGTTCAGACGTTACGCATGGATTCGGATCATCGTCGGTGTGGTCATCATCGGTGTGATGCTCTGGGTCGCAGGGATGGTGCTGGGTTACTTCGAGAAGCCGGGTTCCGTCCAGTTGACCGATAGAAGTCACAAAAGCGCCGAGCCGGTGGCTCATGAACCCGCTTCCGACTCCTTGGGGCACACCGCGACAGAAACTCACACCGCTTCCGATCCGGGCAAATCGGATCATGGAAAAGAAGCTGCGGACCATGATGCACCCGATCAACGCCAAACGGACGTTGGCCATGACCAGGAGGTTTCAACGGGGCATGATGCACCGAGTACCGTGACTGCTTCTTCTCACGGTCCTGCATCATCGGGGGGACATGGCACTGATAAGGCGGGAGAGCCTGCCGCCACCGGCGCTCATGGAGCAGCGGCCGATCAGCCTGCCGTGAAACAGGCCCAAGGGGTTGCCTTTGTTACTGCCGTCATCGAACCGTTGAATTACGAGCTGTCGGGTCGATTCTGGGGATGGCGACCCAATGACGTGATCAAGCTTGGCGATAATGCGATCAACTTCCAGCTCGGGGTGTTGGAAGTGACCCGGAGGGCTGCGATACAGCTCAATGACCGCATTTCCCGTACCAGCACCACCGCCAAACTCGAGAGAGAACTGGAAAACGCCATGAACTGGTTCATGGTGAAGCCGGACCAGTACTGGTTTCCGAGCCCTGAAACCAAGTACGTTGACAGCCTTGAGGAGCTGGAGATCTACAGGGAGAGGCTAATATCCGGTGATGCTCACTTCTTTGCCCGGACGGATAACCTGCTCCCTCTTCTTGCCGCGTTTGTCGATCTTCTGGGCAGCTGTGATGAGAACCTGGTGAAAACGGAAGAGAAGACCGGGGAACCGGTTCCCTTCTATAAGGCGGACAACTATTTCTTCTATGCCAAGGGCGTAGCCAGCGCCATGTTTCCAATCCTGGAGGCGGTCATGGTGGACTTCCAGACCGTCCTGGTCCGTCGCGACGGAACTGAATTGATGCACCATGCCATAGAAAACCTGGACCGTGCCAGAAATATCAACCCGTGGGTGATCACAAACGCCGACGAAAGCGGTATCTTAGCAAACCACCGTACCAACATGGCCGCCCCCATCAGCCATGCCATGGTTTATCTTTATACGCTGATGAAGACGCTCGAGACATAGCGCTCATACGAGCGCGGATAATTGGTGTTTAGTATTTTGTGTTTGGTGTTTCGTGTTTAGTATTTTGTCTTCCTATTTGTAATTTGATATTTGAGATTTGTCATTTGCGGGCGTTTCACCGCCCGTTTTCCCCATGACGTTCCCCCCGTCCCCACATGTTGTTGACCATCGCCTCCTTTCCTCAGAGCCGGCGGGCCTCTATATCCACGTGCCGTTTTGCCAGCGGAAATGCCGCTATTGTGATTTCTACTCTATAGACGATCCGTCATTCATGCCCCCCTTCCTGGATGCCCTTAAACAGGAAATGGCCATGGCAACGGAGACGTTCGTGGACACGTTTGACTCCGTATATGTGGGCGGCGGCACACCAACGACGTTGTCCGGGGCCCAGCTTGCCGACATCATCCAGGCGGCAAGGGAATGGTTCCCGATTACGGCCGACGCAGAAATTACCATAGAAGCCAATCCCGGCACCGTGACGCCTGAAAAGTTGGGCGCCTGTTTGGGCGCCGGGGCGAATCGGTTGAATCTAGGTGTTCAATCATTTCAAAACGATAATCTATCATTTCTGGGACGGATTCATTCCCCTAAAGATGCCGAACAGGCCATTGAGGAAGCTTGTCGAGCGGGGTTCCGCAGGATCGGTATTGACCTGATGTTTGGACTGCCGGACCAGTCCTTGGAGTCCTGGCAGGGAGATTTGAAGCAGGCTCTCACGTTCACTCCCGAACACATGTCGTGTTACAGCCTCACGATTGAACCGGGAACAAATCTGTTTCAGTCACTCCAGGATCGGCGTTTTCTACCGATGCCCGATACCGGGGTGGCGGAGCTGTTTGAGCTGACCTCAGTATATCTCACCGAGAATGGGTACGAGCATTACGAGATATCCAACTATTGCCGTGGATCCGAGCATCGGTCCCGTCACAACCGGAAATATTGGCGCTTGGGTCCGTATATCGGGATCGGTCCCTCGGCCCACTCGTTTGTGTATCCCAACAGGTGGTGGAACCATCGGGATGTCTCCATGTATCTGGACACCGTAACCAATGGAAGGCGACCGACCGCCGGACACGAAGAACTCTCCCGATCCCAGTCGATGATGGAAATGATCTATCTCGGATTGAGGGATGTCGACGGGATCTCATACGATCGATTCAATCGGTTTTTCAGCACCCGTTTTCAGATGATCTTCAATGACCTGCTGGAGGAGTTGAGGAGAGAAAACGTAATTGAAACCGGAAATGACCGATGCCGGTTGACACGGACCGGGATGGGATTTCTGGATAGTATTGCACAGCGGTTTGTGGACCAAATTTAGGTACTGGGTACTTGGTATTGGGTATTGGATAATGGATACTTGATGCTTGTCCGCCCTTGGCGGGCTTGATTCTGGATACTGGATGCTTGAGAGAAACGATTCAGGATTCAAGATACAAGATACAAAATGCAGGATTGTTCGATTTTGGATTATATGGAGCTGAAAGGATTAGAGCTGAAAGCTCGAAGCTGAAAGCTGAAAGGGTTAATGCTGAAAGCTCAAAGCTGAAAGATTCGCAGGACAATAAATGACGTTCCGCGAAGCGGAACCAATGACCCAATGACGCCGCCCCCTGGCGGCAAATGACATTCTCCACCGGCCAAACTGGCAAACCGGCGAACGATCTTTCTGAAAAAGGCCGGAAGCTCAGTCTATCGTGTGATAACGAATAATAAAGGCTGGGGATTACTATCAGGAGACCATCATGAAACCTCACTGCGCAAAGTGCAACATCCCGGGGAGAAAAAAGGCCTGTCTGGCGGAGGAAGACGGACGTGGGCCTGACTTTTGCCCGACCCTGAATCACCCGGACATCGTCACTGAAGTTACCAAGACCTATCATACACCGGAGGTCAGTGAATTTGCCCGTTTGGCATCGGTGCAGGAGGCCGAGTGTTATGCCAATCGGGGGCCGGGGCCGTATGTGATGCAGCCGTCAAAAAGCCGGGTGCAAGAGATTGTTGAATTCGCCGGCAAGATTGAAGCCCGAAAACTCGGGATGGCGTTCTGCGTCGGGGTTCATAAAGAAGCCGGGATGCTGGCAGATGTTCTGGAAGGTCATGGTTTCAAGGTGGTATCCGTCGCCTGTAAAGCCGGCGCTGTTCCCAAGGAAGAAATCGGCATCAAGGATGGGGAAAAGGTTCGGATCGGTACATTCGAGACCATGTGCAATCCCATCCTCCAGGCGGAACTGCTGAACCGGGAAGACACCGATCTCAATATCCTGCTAGGGCTGTGCGTGGGACACGACGCACTATTTCTCAAACACGCCAAGGCGTTCTGCACGGTTTTGGCGGCAAAAGACCGGGTCACGGGCCACAATCCCATGGCAGCGCTGTATACGATGCATACGTATTACCAGAAGCTCAAAGACGAGGAGTTCGGAGGGGATTAGATCGGTTTGCCGGTTGGCCCGTCTGCCCGTTGGCCGGTTAGCCCGTTTGCCCGTTAGCCCGTTGGCCGGGTTCGTAGAGCGGAGTAATGGAGTAAGGGAGTACTGGAGTGCCGGTAATCGGCCCATTACTCCAACACTTCACCACTCCGGCCTTTAGAGTCATCAAGAATCCTGCAACCTGTATCTTGTATCCTGCATCCTGGATCTTGTATCACTGAATCCAGCATTCAGCCTGCTAAAGGCGGGCAAGCTTTTGGCTTTCAACTTTCAGCTTGGAGCTTCGATCCTTTCAACTTTCAGCTTTTAACTTGCCTATTTATTCTCCTTCCCCAGTTCCAGGCCCAGATTCAGCGCCTGCTCATTCATTTCCAGAAACCGTGAGGGAATGCGGTTTTCCAGGACCTTCATAATGGATTCGGGGTGGACCATGTCCGTCAACCCCATTAGGGTCCCCAGCATGCAGATATTGAAAACGATCGGCTTGCCGATGCGTTCCATGACCTTTTCATACATGGGGATTTCATACTGACGGGCATCGACTTTCCGTTCGGTGGTGACGTACCGGCTATCGGCAACCAGCAACCCCCCCGGTCGGATGATGCTGTAAAACTTGTTGTAGGCTTCCTGGGTCAAACAAACGAGAACATTGGGTTGGATCACCTTCGGGAATCGGATGGTTTTACCGGATATGATCACGTCGCTTCGGGTGGCCCCGCCCCGAGCCTCGGGGCCGTAGGACTGGGACTGGGTGGCCTCTAAATTTTCATAAAGGACGGCTGCTTCAGCGAGGATAATAGCTGCTGTGATAACCCCCTGGCCGCCGGAGCCGGAAAAGACGATTCTGACGCGTTCCATACTTTCCTCGTTTTGTTTGCAATCTTAATTTTACCGACAAGCATGTATGGTTCATGCAACGTCGGCCTGGGCCCGTTCGATGATCTTCTCGTATTCTTGGCAGTATTCAGGGATATCCTTTTGAACGAAAATACCCCGCTCCAGAAGATCCGGATTTTTCTCCTTGGCCTTGGAACCGATCGGTGTCGTGATTTTTTTCATGTTTTCCATCATATCGACAGCATCCCCGGCCCGATTTTTCCGTCCGAAGTAGGTGGGACACTGGGTCAATACTTCCACCACTGAAAAGCCCTCGTGGATAATGGACTTCATCAGGATATCGGCCATCTGCTGGGCGTGGTAGACTGTTGTTCTGGCCACAAATGTGGCCCCCGCAGCGATGGAAAGATCCACTACATCGAAATCCTGGTCGATATTCGAGTAGGGCGCGGTCGTGGCCATGGTGCCGTACCCGGAAAGCGGCGAGTATTGGCCCCCGGTCATTCCATAAATCCGGTTATTCATGACAATTGCTGTTAGATCGATATTGCGTCGGGCTGCATGAATAAAGTGATTTCCACCGATGGAGAGCGCGTCCCCGTCTCCCATGGGAACGATAATGTTCAGTTCGGGGCGTCCCAGTTTTACTCCCGTTGCAAAGGCAAGCGCTCGCCCGTGAATGGTATGGAGTGTGTGGAAATCCACATATCCGGAGATTCGGGAAGAACAGCCGATTCCGGAAACCATCACGATTTCATTCTTGCTCATGCCCAGTTTTTCGACCGCTCTTAGCAGGGAATTGAGTACAATCCCGTGCCCACACCCCGGGCACCACATGTGCGGAAAAAACCGCTCACGGATATAATCTTTGATTGCCATTTTCAAAATCCTTTATTGTTTTTGCGGGCAAACCGGCAAACCGGCTAACGGGCGAACCGGCAAACGGCTTTAGACTCCCCTGCCTTGTATGAGCCGCAATATATTCCTAATATCCGTCGGTGTAATCAACTGGCCATCAATGCGGTTGGCCAGAAATACCTTTGTAGGATCGTCCACCGCATTTCTGACCATTTGCATGACCTGCCCCATATTCATTTCCACGACGACGACCGAATCGGCATTCTTGCACCTGTCCCGTACAATATGATCCGGAAAGGGCCAGAGTGTCTGCAATTCGAGCAGGCCAAGCCGCTCGCCCCGTGGCCGACGATTCTCGACTACATGAAGCGCGGACCTGGCAGAAGAGCCGTAGGAGATCAGAACTCGGTCGGCATCGTCGAGGTAGAATTCCTTATAACGGGCCATCTGGTTCGCATTGTTGTTGATTTTGTCCACCAGGTGGCGAAGCAGACCATGTACGACTCCCGGATTGTTGGACGGAAATCCCCACATGTCGTGGAACAGCCCTGTCACATTATAACGGTGGACACCACCGAAATCGGACATGGGAAGCCGCCCGTCCTCCCGGGGAAGATACGGGTGGTAATCGATGCCCTCTTTAAGGGCGGTTTTCAGCCGTTCTACCAGGGGAATGTCCCCAGCGGCGGGGATGACCAGCTTTTCGCGCATGTGTCCGACAGCTTCGTCCAGTAGCAGGATGACCGGTGTCCGGTAGGTTTCGGCGATGTTGAACGCCTCCACGGTCATTTCAAATACATCCTGGTTGTTGGAGGCGGTCAGGGTCACAATGGCATGGTCGCCGTGGCGCCCCCAGCGGGCCTGCATGACATCACCCTGGCTGACGTGGGTGGGATTTCCGGTGGACGGGCCACCCCGCTGAACATTTACCACCACGCAGGGGATTTCGGCCATTACCGCATATCCCAGGGCCTCCTGCTTGAGAGAAAAGCCCGGACCGCTGGTTGCCGTCATCACCTTGTTGCCGGTCAACGAGGCACCGATGATGGCGCACATGGAGGCGATTTCATCTTCCATCTGAATGAATTTGCCGCCCTGCTGCGGGAGACGTGCAGAAAGGTTCTCCGCAATTTCCGTCGAAGGCGTGATGGGGTATCCGGCAAAGAAGTTCAGACCGGCATAAAGCGCCCCTTCCACACAGGCCTCGTTTCCCTGTAAAAATTTGATGCGTTGTTCCATAGGTTTGCCCTATTCGGTTTCCACGTCGATGGCCAGATCCGGGCACCGGATCTCGCAGAGTTTACAGCATATGCAGTCTTCCGGCCGTTTGGCGACGGCCTTGTCCTGGTCGTCCATTTCGAGAACATCCTTTGGACAAAAGTGCACACAGATACCGCATCCCTTGCACCATTCGCGGTTGATCACATGCCGTTTCAGCTTCGGTTTCGGTTTCGCCATATGCAGAGACCTCACACATATTGTGATTGTTGTCAGTAAGTTTCAGAAGTGCTGTATTGATTATGCGAGCCGATGTCAAGCCGCATTGATCTTAATATAATCATGGGCCGTTAAAAAGGAGGGATGAACATCTGGGTGTTGGAACGATATTCGTAAATCCGAACCTCGAAACTCGATCCGCCGTCGCTAAAGATTTGGCGGACAACACTACATGTTCTTGTTTTGTTGGTTTTTTCTTCTTCCCTTGCTTTTAGGGATCAAATATTTACTTTATGACATCGAATAGCAAGGTGCTTTACCTGTACAGTAATTGCAAAATATCAACCGTTCTGACCTGCCTTACTATAATTTTCTTTTCAATTCTGTGATCACATCTCCTGCTGACCGCTATCATCCCGATACTCCTGACACGGTTAGTTGCCCCCGCTGGCTGATACTATTCGGCACAACATAAGGAGAATCACTGATATTCCTACTAATTTCTTTCATGAAGAAGGTTATATCAATGAAGAAAATCCTCAAATTGTGCATGCCTGTCTCCTGACGGGACAATACGTGTTCCGTTGGGGGAGCGAACATAGGGGCTTCGCCCACTTGGTATTATGGAATGATAGGTGCGCGGATCCAAGTCTATCTACAAAAACGCAGTTTTTATGGAATGACCTGCCTATTGGAAATAAAGGGGGAAACCATGTTAAAGAATGTCAGTTATAATTTATTGGAAACTATCACCGTAATATCAAAAAGCCTTTATCGATATGATACATATATTCACGACGCGGAAAATAGTGCATCCTCCCGGGAATTATGGAATACGTTTAAAGGGCAACGAGAAAAAGAATTATCGATGCTCCTTAAAGAATTAAAACATCAGATCGATAGCGGCATGCTGGCGTTGGAATAGCATTCCAGTTGCCAAAAACCATGTATCCTAGTCCACGACTAGACGGTCTAACCTACCACGTGAGCTGTCCGTCAACCAGCGACTTCGTTTGCCGGGTTTCGGCAGCTCACTTGGAATGTGACGCTTTCAAATCGTTCTAATTATAAAATCGTTGTACGATTTTATTTCATCAGCTTCCGCAACACGTAAGGCAGGATACCTCCGTTGAGGAAATAATCCACGTCTACGACGGTATCGAGCCGGACCACGGCATCGAACGCCACTTCGCTGCCGTCGCTCTTAACTGCTGTGATCTGGACACTTTTCCGGGGTTCCATTTTTTCGATACCGGAGATGCTGTAGGATTCCGAGCCGTCAAGACCGTGGGATTGCCAGGACTCTCCCGGCTTAAAAACAAGCGGCAGCACGCCCATACCAACCAGGTTGCTCCGGTGGATCCGCTCGAATGACTCGGCGATCACCGCTCGGATCCCCAAGAGATTGGTTCCTTTAGCCGCCCAGTCCCTGGACGAACCGGTGCCGTATTCCCTGCCGCCGAGCACCACCAGGGGGGTGCTGTTTTGGACATAGTCCATGGCCGCGTCGTAGATGAATTTTTCTTCGGATTCTGGAAACGTGACGGTATAGCTGCCTTCCTTCGGAGCGACGAGCTGATTTTTTATCCGTATATTCCCAAATGTACCGCGCATCATCACTTCGTGGTTGCCTCTTCGGGACCCGTATGAATTGAAATCCGAGACATCCACTCCTTTGTCCACGAGGTATTGCCCGGCCGGGTAAGATTCCGGGATGGCACCGGCCGGAGAAATATGATCTGTGCTGACCGAATCTCCGACCAGAAGCAGGGCGCGGCCTTCGCCGAAATCCACCGGCGGCTCTGTGTCCAGAGAGAAACCGTCGAAATAGGGCGGATTCTTGATGTAGGTGGATTCCGGATCCCAGGCAAACGTGGTCCTTTCAATGTCCGGCAGTGCCCGCCAGAATTCGTCTCCATCGAAAATTCTGCCATATTCGGTTTCGTAAAATTCTTTTTTGACACATTTACGGACCAGTTCGTCGATCTGCGCGTAGCTCGGCCAGAGGTCTTCCAGGTACACCGGGCGTGCGTTGGGCGTAAGGCCAAGCGGCTCGAACGTCAGGTCGATGTCGATTCTTCCGGCCAAGGCAAAAGAGACGACCAGCATGGGAGATGCCAGGTAATTGGCCTTTATCTCCTGGTGGATCCGTGCCTCGAAGTTGCGGTTTCCCGATAGAATCGATGCGACCGTCAGGTCGTTATCTGCGATGACCTTTTCAATTTCCGGTTTCAGCGGACCACTGTTTCCAATGCAGGTGGTGCAGCCAAACCCGGCCAGATGAAAGCCAACCGCTTCCAGGTAGGGGATCAAACCGGAAGCTTCCAGGTAGTCCATGACCACCTTGGAGCCCGGGGCCAGGGATGTCTTGACATAGGCCGGAACCCGGAGACCGAACTTGACGGCGTTTTGGGCGACCAGACCGGCACCCAACATCACGTACGGGTTCGATGTGTTGGTACAGGAGGTAATCGCAGCGATAACAATGCTGCCGTCGCCTATTTTCTCTTCTTTTCTGTTTAGAACAATCGGGACTTCCCTCTGGCTGACCGGCTTGCAGTGGGCTGCCCGCACCGTTTGACTACCGGATTCGTCGATGAACTGAGACATGTGGGTGACATCTGCATCCCGGTCATATTCGCAACCCAGCACTTCGGCAAACTTTGTTTTGAGTTCCACCAGTGCCGCGCGGTCCTGGGGACGGGCAGGGCCGGCCAGAGAAGGAGACACCGAGGAGAGATCGAGATCCAGAACCTGGCTGTATTCAGGATCCGTCTCGCCGGTATAGAACAGACCCAGTTGCCGCGCACAGGTCTCAACCTTGGCGGCGGCCTCTTCGCGGTTTGTCATTCTGAGATAGTCCACCGTCTTCTCATCCACCGGAAAGAAACCCATGGTCGCACCGTACTCCGGAGACATGTTGGCAATGGTGGCCCGGTCCGGCACACCCAATCGTTTCATGCCCGGTCCGAAAAATTCGACAAATTTTTCCACCACATTATGTTGCCGGAGAAGCTCGGTGACCGTAAGTACCAAATCGGTTGCCGTAACTCCCTCTCTCAAGGTCCCGGTCATTTTCAACCCGATGACCTCGGGAATCGACATGTAATAGGGTTGTCCCAGCATCACGGCTTCCGCTTCAATACCGCCAACTCCCCATCCCATGACTCCAATGCCGTTGATCATCGTGGTGTGAGAGTCGGTACCGACCAGGGTGTCGGGAAACGCTGTGGGGACTCCATCGATTTCCTGATCGAGAATCACCTGACCCAGATATTCGAGATTCACCTGGTGGCAGATACCGGAATTCGGGGGGACGACCCGGAAGTTGTCGAAACTCTTCTGGGCCCACTTCAAGAGCGTGTAGCGCTCACCATTTCTATCATACTCTTTACCCACGTTTCCGGTCAGGGCGTCGGCAGTGCCATAGTAATCGACCTGAACCGAATGGTCGACAACCAGGTCCACCGGTATCTGAGGATTAATTTTATTGGGATCGCCGCCCAGGTTTTTTACCGCATCCCGCATGGACGCCAAGTCCACTACGGCCGGAACGCCGGTAAAGTCCTGCATCAGCACCCGTGCCGGGTGATGGGGAATTTCCACCGGTTCCTCGTAGGCCTTCTGCCATCGGGCGATGTTTAACACATCTTCTTCCCGGACGACGCGTCCGTCCATCTTTCGAAGTAGGTTTTCCACCAGGATCCGAATAGAAAAAGGCAGTCGGCCGATATCGGCCAGGCCCTTTTCCTCCAGCCGCCGTATGTCGTATATCGTAAACGTCTGACCATTGACATCGACCTGCCGGACGAACTCTTTTTTATCCATAATCCCCCCCAATAAAATCGTGTTACGATTTTATGAAACGCGACGATGTCGCTCAGTTTATAAGATTTATCCGCCTACTTGCGGCAAGTACAATAATGTGTCGTCAAGGTCCTGCTTACATGGCTATAACTTACTACGAGGATTGAAGATCTCGTTCCAACAAAGAAATTGGGCCCGAGGAGTGGTTATTAAATCGTTTTCACATGTGTTTGACCATGGCCTCTGCAAACTCCGAGCATTTTACTTCTGTTGCTCCCTCCATTTGCCGGGCCAGGTCGTAGGTAACGGTTTTCGCGGCAATGGCAGCCATTAAGCTGTCCCGAACCGTCGTCGCCGCCTCTTTCCAACCCAGGTGGTCCAACATCATGGCACCGGATAGAATCAGGGACCCAGGATTCACTTTGTCCAGATCCGCATACTTTGGGGCCGTCCCGTGGGTGGCTTCAAACACCGCATAGCCGTCACCGATGTTCGCACCCGGAGCCATGCCAAGCCCTCCGGCCATCGCGGCCAAGGCATCGGACATGTAGTCACCATTCAGATTCGGCATTGCCAGGACATCATATTCCGCGGGCCGCAGCAGGATCTGCTGGAACATGGCATCGGCAATCCGATCCTTGATCAACACCTTCCCGGCCGGGACTTTGCCGCCATGGTCGCTGTAAACCGCATCTTCGGTGATCACGCGGTCTCCGAACTCTTCCTCGGCGAGGCGGTAGCCCCAATTCCGAAAGGCGCCTTCGGTGAACTTCATGATATTTCCTTTGTGAACCAGTGTGACACTTTTACGCCCCTGGGTTAATGCAAAGGAAATGGCCATACGCACCAGCCGCCGGGTCCCGAATTCACTGATAGGCTTCAGCCCGATTCCCGAATGGGGACGGATTTCGGCATCCTCTTCGCTTTTCACAAGATCGATGATCTTCTGGGCCATGGGCGAACCGGCCTCCCATTCAAGACCCATATAGACATCTTCGGTGTTCTCCCGGTAGACCACCATGTCTACGTCCCCGGGGTGCTTCATCGGGCTGGGAATACCGGGGATATATCGGACCGGTCGAACACAGCCATACAGGTCCAGGTCTTGTCTCAACCGGACATTGACGCTCCGAAATCCTTTACCCACCGGTGTGGTAAGTGGCCCCTTTATCGCTACACGATAGGTCTTAATCTGCTCCAGCGTTTCTTCGGGCAGCCAGCTCCCGGAACGATTGTAGGCCTTTTCCCCCGCGTAGACCTCGAGCCATTCAATCTTCCGGCTGCCGTTGTATATTTTTTCCACGGCCGCATCGAGTACCCGCTTCGAGGCCCTCCAAATGTCCGGGCCGGTTCCATCCCCTTCGATAAACGGCAGAACGGGATGTTCCGGTACGATAAGCTCTCCCTGATCTGTATAATCTATTTTTCCCTGCGAATCCGTCATAACCGTCTCCTTGAAACTCCTGTAAAGTTCCGAGCATACGTCTATCAGATAAATCGTTTCATAATTTCTTCTATCGCTTGGTCCACATTTTCAGGCGTGATATTCAACTCTTGACGAATTTTCTCAGCCCGTGCCCGGCGGTTGGGCGAGGCGAGATCTTCCAGGCTCTGGAAATATCCCAATCGACGACCGATCTGGTAAAGGGTCTGTTTCTCCGGAGGCATGTCCAGAAACTCCTCAAGAACCGCCATCATACGGGGTTTGTCTTCCGGCAAGGTTCCTTCGACTTCCTGAAACAAATTCAGAATGTGATCACTTGTGATTTTGCTGGTAATGCCATCCAGAGCCCGAAGAAAGGTTAGAATTTCTTCGGCCATCTCCAGATCCGTGCATTTTTCAAATTTTCCGCTCCGCTGTTCTTCGAAAAGAGGGACATGGTTGGGAATGGCCAGGGTTCTTAGACGGATAAAGTCCGGGTTGATTTGATTTAATGTCTCGGCGGTCCCAACGGCATGTTGACGCGATAGCTTCCGGCCGCCCAACCCCGGCATGATATATTCGGAGAGCTCCATTCCGGCCTTTTTTACCTTGACCCCTGCTTTGATATGGGTCCTACTGTTGGCTCCCTTCTTTACTAACTTCAAGACCTCGTCCGAACCGGACTCGAGTCCGATATGGATCCGGTTCAGACCGGCTTCCCTCATCTGGCGCAGGTGGGCATCGCTGATCCGTGCAATGGTGTGGGAACGGGCGTAAGAAGTGATCCGTTCCACCCAGGGAAATTTCTCTTTGAGATGGCAAAGCACGTCGATTAAATCTTGGGGCTTGATCACCAGACTGTTGGCGTCCTGGAGGAAGATCGAACGCATGCCACCGGTGGCCCAGTGTAACGCCGCCTGGTATGCCGCCGGATCATTTGTCGACAGATTTCCAAATAAACTTTTAAGCTGGAAGCTGGGAATCTTGCCCCGTCTTTCGGCCCCCTCCCGAATCCTGTCCACATACTGAGAGACCGCGTCGATATCCTGTTTGACGTGATCCACGGGTCTGACCGAGAATCTTGATCTTTTGTAGACCGGGCAGAACGTGCATCGGTTCCAGGGGCAGTTTCGTGTGACCCGAATCAGCAAACTGCGGGATTCACTCGGCGGGCGGATCGGACCCTGCTCGAATCCGGCATACGTCTGTTCTTTCTTTTTGGTCTGGTTCAATGATGAACTCCAATGATAGTGGCGTTATGTCCGGGGTGGCATGAAATCATTTCTATCCATTCTCTGAAAAGATTCCGATGAGTGTTCGGTTTAGGGGAAATGGATCAGAAATACTGGTAAAACATAAGCAACCGGTGTGTGAAAATCAAGAAGGGGATTCGGTCATAAAGAGCCCTGCATATTGCCCTCTGCCGGAACCGTGTTGATGCCTCGCAGCGCGCCGTTGTCATAGCGGATTAGCCCGAACATTGCATGAAATCTTTTCAGCAAATAGCTAAAAAAGAAACAATATCGGTGTTTCAGTGTGAATGATGCGTCATTCGGCCGTAATTCAATTTGTAGTTCTCGAAAACGGACGAACGACCTGAAAAGATTTCACCCTTGCGGGCCAACCGGAGACGTCCATGCTCTGCGTTACCTGCCTTCGTCCCGCTTTAGCGGGACTACGGCAAGGCTATGCATGCTAATCGAAAATCCCGATGAACTGTCAACAAATTCTGGGCGCGCCATAGCTCGACGAGCGACGGCGGGTTCGAGGTTCGCGGTAGATGGACTACAGCTTCACCTTGTAGTAAGCAGCGCATCGCGAAGCGAGGCGTCTTGGCGTCCGCGTAGCGGTAAGGCGACAAGGGGCACGTCAGTGCCTGTGTAACCCCGTCAGGAACTGCCTTGATCATGAACGTCTCCGGTCGGTGCAACGTCCGGGTTAGGCGCGTCGGCAACTTGCTGCGGATAGCTTCATTATGATATGGTTTTGACATCCCCCCATATTGCCAATGAAGGCCATAGGGGGGTTTCGTTTCTGGTTCCGATTGTCCAAAATTTCCCTTCTCACGGAGAGGATTAGCATTTGAGATCGATATTCACAGTGGTGAGCCTAATCCTATTGGTTGCAGCCGCCGCGGTCGTCGCCTTTATTATGGATCTTTATAAGTACGCCCAAATCCCTGCGAATCCGGCTGCCCATGAGAAGATCGTGTCTGTTCCTCCCGGCAAAGGGTTTCATGAAATCGCCAGTCGCCTCCAAACAGCCGGAATCATTACCGACAGCACAAAATTCGGCCGATTTGCCCAAATCAAGGGATATGACAAGAAAATCCGCGCAGGTGAATATGCCCTTTCACCTGCCATGACCCCTGAGGCAATTCTGGATACCCTGGTGAATGGAAAGGTCCGTCTGCACCGGATTACCATACCCGAGGGGTATACTCTTGAGCAGATCGCCTTGATATTGCAGGAAGCGGGTCTCGCCGATCAAAAGAAGTTTATCGCGGCGGCTTCAGACCCGGACCGGGTGCGGAAGGCGGGTTTCGAAGGGCTCACCTTCGAAGGTTATCTGTTCCCGGATACGTATTATTTCCCCAAGGATGAAACCACCGATAGGATCATCGATACCATGGTAGATCGTTTCCGATCCGTTTTTATTCCGGACTGGCGCAACCGGGCCAAGGAAATGGGATTTTCAGTCCACGACATCGTGACCTTGGCATCTATTATCGAAAAGGAGACAGGAGCGCCTTCCGAGCGGGAGTTGATTTCATCTGTGTTTCACAACCGGCTGAAGAAACGGATGCGCCTGGAAAGCGACCCCACCGTGATTTATGGTATAAAGGACTTTAACGGTAATTTAACCCGAAAGGATCTTAGAGCCTACACGGAGTATAATACATACAGAATCAAAGGACTTCCGCCAGGCCCCATAGCCAATCCCGGAGAAGCCGCCTTAAGAGCGGCGCTCTACCCCGCCGAAACGGAATACCTGTATTTTGTTTCCAAGAAGGATACCACCCACCATTTCTCAACCAATTTTACGGACCACAATCAAGCCGTCCGGAAGTATCAGCTGCGAAGACGACTATAGAAATCCGGATTTTGGAATTCGGATTTTGGATTGTTTTGAGCTGAAAGGATTATAGCTGAAAGTTGAAAGCTGAAAGCTGAAAGGATTGAAGCTCGAAGCTGAAAGAAAAAGACAAAATCAACTGGCCAACCGGCAAACGGGCCAACGGGCTAACGGGCCCACGGGCAGACGGGCCAACGGGCCCACGGGCAAACGGGCTAACGGGCTAACGGGAGCCATTAGGCCAACGGAAATTTTGTGCGCGGTGACGGAGTCGGCGGTCGGTGTGGTAGGGAAAAATGCTCATGACCTGTCCGGCGCGAAGCTTTTCTTGCATTTCTTGCCAGAATTCAAGCTCGAACAAGTCCCCATGACAACTCGCAAAGACCTGGCGGAGTGGTTTTCTAAGTCTGAAGAAGGTTCCAAACTCTTCCGGGAATACGTCGTTCTCGTCTACGTAAAACCAGGGTTCGGCGGACATCTCGTCTTCGATACTCTGGGCAGGCGGCATGGTTTTAAACCGGCAGTCCAGAAGCAGGCACAATTCATCGTAATCATAGAAGATCACTCGACCATGTCTCGTCACCCCGAAGTTTTTCAGGAACAGGTCACCGGGAAAAATATTCGTTGCGGCCAGATCCTTGATGGCATTACCGTAATCCCTCACCACATCCCGGGCTTCGCTTTCTCCGGCCTCCCGGACAAAAATGTCCAGGGGCGTTATTCGGCGTTCGGTGTAGACGTGTTTCAGAACCACATGATGATCATTGATGTGAACACTGCGGGACGCTAATTTTCTCAATTCGCTCAGCAGGCTGTCGGAGAAGCGGTTTCTGTCGATCTTGAGATATTCAAACTCCTGGGCATCGATGAGACGCCCGGCCCGGTCGTGCCTGAATACCAGCTGATATCGCTCCTGAACGGCCCGGCGGTCGGTTTTTTTCGGATAGTCGAACCGGTCCTTGATGACCTTGAACACGACATCAAAGGAGGGAAGGGTAAAGACGGTCATAACCATCCCCTTTTCTCCCGGTGCGATGATAAATTTGTCATTTGACTGCTGCATACTGCGCTGCAATTCCCGAAACAGTTCCGCCTTTCCATGCTTGTGATAGCCGATGGACGTATATATCTCTGAAACCGGTTTTGAGGGGATCAGGGTTTTGATGAACCGGACCAGCTCCCACGGCCGTTCCGCTTGGACCCGGAAGTAGGATCGGGTGAAGCTGAACAGGACGCTGATTTCTTCCTCTGTCAGCAAGACCGCATCCACGTAGATTCCTTTGTTTTCATTGAGCAGAGCGAAGACCAGGGGCAACACAGAGTTTTCGAGCTGAATGCGGCCGATAATGTAGGCGGCTTTGTTCCGGTAGAAAATCGAATCATGTACCTCGATGCCGGCATGATTCAGATTAATCCCCATGGCCCGGAATCGAGAATTGATTTCCTCCGTGGCAAGCTCGAAATCCAGGCTGGGATTGGCCAGGGGAATTTCGGTTTCAAACATGTTCAGGATGTCTTCCACCAGGCTGCGGATGCTCCCTCGAAACAGTATCTGCCGGCATTCCGGGCATGCACCGGAACCCACTGACAACGCCTCGAAATCAGTGTCCACGAACTCGCTGTCGGAATCCACGCCGATGGTTTCAAACACACGCCGGATGGTGGAATTGAAAAATGTCTTGGCCAGTTCCGTGTCGTCCCGGTCGGCGGTCTGCCGGAGGTAGCCTGCTTTGATGGACCTGCCGAGATCGCTCGAGACATCTTCGGGATGGATCCGTGTTCTGAGTGATGTCACCACCTGCTTCACCGCATTTCGGTAAAGCTCTATGCGCTTTACTACATCCAGGTGAGCTCCTCGCCAGTCCCGCTCAATGAACCGATCCCGGCCCCGAAGCGTGATCCGTTCAAAGGCGGACTGATACTCCTGGAATGCGTTCAGGATGATATCGGTCGACAGGTCGTGATCTATGTGAAGTCGTGTTTCTGTCATGATGAGGCATCGGCTCCTTCCGAAAAAGATTACCCACTATAAGGTGCCGGGGGAAGAGCGTCAAGGCGCGATATGCCTGGAAGGGCCGGTTGACAAGGCCGGACGAGATGGTTAGGTTGGCTTCACTTCCGTTTGATCTTCTTATAATCCATTCCAAATGAAACCGGCGGTATTCTCTGGGAGCAGCTCATACCTGTGTACGCCGGAACTACCACTTTCCAGAACGGGGAGGAGCACCATGAGCCAGACATTTGAAGAGAAGGCGATCGAATTCTGCAAACGACTCGAGTGCCATGAAATCGATGTGGACGAAGCCGAGCTGATGCGCAACGAATGGGAATCCGACATGCGATGGGACGGCATTGAACGTCCCTACTCAGCGGATGAGGCATTGAAGCTGCGCGGGACGCTGAAATTGCGCTACACCTTTGCTGAAGCCGGTGCCAAGCGTCTGTGGCAGTTGCTGAAAACCGAAGACTACATTCCCGCCCTGGGGGCATTAACCGGAAATCAGGCCGTGCAGCAGGTGGAAGCCGGACTCAAAGCCATATACTTGAGCGGCTGGCAGGTGGCGGCAGATGCCAACCTGGCCGGGGAAATGTATCCCGACCAGAGCTTGTATCCGGCCAACAGTGTGCCGAATGTGGTCCGGCGGATCAACAATGCTTTGCGTCGGGCCGATCAGATACAAGTGCTGGACGGACGCAAGCACGGGCCCTACTGGTTTGCGCCGATCGTTGCCGATGCGGAAGCAGGATTCGGCGGACCTTTGAATGCATACGAGCTCATGAAGCAGATGATTGAAGCCGGGGCCGCCGGTGTCCATTTCGAAGATCAACTATCGTCCGCAAAAAAATGCGGGCACATGGGTGGAAAGGTCCTGGTGCCCATCCAGGAGTTCATCAACAAGCTCGTTGCGGCGCGCCTCTCGGCGGATGTATGCGGGGTGCCGACGCTCCTGGTTGCCCGTACCGACGCGGACGCCGCCCGCTTGCTTACCAGCGATATCGACGAACGGGATCGGCCCTTCATCAAGGATGAACCCCGCTCGTCGGAAGGCTTTTTCTACATCAACGGAGGTGTGGACATGGCCATCGCCAGGGGGCTCGCGTATGCCCCCTATGCGGACATGGTGTGGTGCGAAACATCCAAGCCCGACCTGGAACAGGCGAAGAAATTTGCCGAAGGCATTCATGCAAAATATCCGGGTAAACTTTTGAGTTACAACTGCTCACCTTCCTTTAACTGGAAAGCTCATCTGGATGACGGCACCATCAAACGATTCCAGAGAGAACTGGCCGCCATGGGGTATAAATTCCAGTTCGTCACCCTGGCCGGTTTCCATGCCCTCAACCTGGGCATGTTCAACCTGGCACGCAGCTACCGGGACGATGGGATGCTGGCCTATTCCGATTTCCAGGAGGAAGAATTTGCCGGTGAGAAAGAAAAAGGGTATATGGCCATCACCCATCAGAAATTTGTCGGCGCCGGCTACTTTGATCGGCTCATGAATGCCATTACCGAAGGGGATACGTCGGTGGGGGCGATGGAGGGTAGTACCGAAGAAGACCAGTTCTGATGCGGGTTTAAACATCATCTAAGGCTCGATAGCGTTATTATCGAGTTTCATAAAATCGTTTCACGATTTTATTTTAAGGCATTTTGACTTACCTATAGCATATCTGAACATCCGAAAATTGCGAAGCTGTAACGAACGATGAACGCGCAGGATTTATCCATCGCCGAATTAGCCGGCCAGCGGATCATGGTTGGATTCAATGGATTGATCTGCGACGCAGATCTTGAATTTCTAATCCGGGACCTCAAGGTGGGCGGGCTGATTCTCTTTTCGTGCAATATCGATTCGAAAGATCAGATCTCCGAGCTGTGCCAAAGCGCGCAGGACACCGCCCGGTCTGCGGGACATCCACCGCTGCTCATCGCCATCGACCAGGAAGGTGGAGAAGTGGCCCGGCTCAAGGCGCCTTTTACGGAGTTCCCGGGAAATCCCCGAATGAAGGCCGAGTCGGATGCCGAACACTTTGGCCGTGTGGCCGCCGGTGAGCTCTCAAATCTCGGCATCAATATGAATATGGCGCCCGTCATGGATCTTGCCCCGGAAAATGTTGAAAGCATCATGGCCGGACGTGCTTTTGGTTCCGATCCCCAATGGGTATCCCGGCTGGGCACCGTCGTTATTCAAACCCTCCAGGAAAACGGTGTCATGGCAGTGGCTAAACACTTCCCGGGGATCGGCCGTACCACTCTCGACTCCCACCTGGACCTGCCTGTATTGGAAACCAATGAAACGGATTTGGAAGACTATGATCTCATACCGTTTTGCGCCGCCATCGAGGCCGGGGTGGCGGGATTCATGCTGTCCCATATCCGCTACACAGGCCTGGACGACGAATGGCCGGCAAGTCTCTCGGAAACCATTGCCCGGAATCTGTTGCGCCGGAAGATGGGATACGGAGGTGTCGTGATGACCGACGATCTGGACATGGGGGCCATCCGGAATCATTTCACCATCCAGACGTGCACGGAACGGATTTTGGCAGCGGACATCGATATCGCGTTGATCTGCCACCGAAGTCCCGATATGGAGACAATCTATGAACTCATCTATAATTCGCTGAAGCGTTCGGAAGATTTGAGGAGAAGAGGGGAATTGGCAGTGAATCGAATCCTTGAGTTGAAAAAGAGATATCTATCCTGAATTGTTTGGATTGAGTTTAGCACGGGAGTACACGTCATCTTCAAGCCCCGCGCGTGCCCCCGCCTTAAGGTAGTGATAACCTACCGCGGCCACCATGGCCGCATTGTCGCCGCACAGTTCGATGCCCGGAATATACACATGCATCCCTGCCTGGGTGGCTTTTTCCGTGAGACATTCCCTTAATCTGCTGTTAGCGGCTACACCACCCACCAAAGCGACATGCTCACATGCTTTGTTCTCCGCCGCCCGGACCAGTTTGTATGTCAGCACCTCCACCACCGCTTCCTGAAATCCGGCTGCGATGTCCGGAATCTGCTCTGAATAGCTGTCCTCATGGGTCATGATATACCGTTTCACAGCTGTTTTGATTCCGCTAAAGCTAAAGTCAAAGCCGGTCTTGTCGAGAAATGTTCTGGGAAACCTGATCTTTTCCGGATCTCCCTGCTTGGCCATCTTATCGATTACTCCTCCGCCGGGGTAGCCGAGCCCCAGCATTTTGGACACTTTATCAAACGCTTCGCCGGCGGCATCGTCTAGGGTCTGGCCCATCTGCTGGTAACGGGTGTGAGAGGTAACATGGTAGATGCTGGTATGTCCCCCGGAAACCAGCAGTGCGACAAAAGGAAAGGGCGGGGGTGTCTCACCGAGGAATACCGAGTTCATGTGTCCTTCCAGGTGGTTCACCCCGACCCAGGGCAATCCCTGGCCATGGGCATAGGCCTTGGCGAACGAGAAGCCGACCAGCAGCGCCCCGACAAGACCCGGCCCCCGGGTTACCGCAACACCTTCGATGCGATCCTGGCCGACTCCGGATTCGAAAATCGCCTGGTTTACGACGGGTACGATGGCTTCGATGTGTTTCCGGGAGGCAAGTTCCGGTACCACTCCGCCATAGGGATGATGAACGGCTACTTGGGACGCCACGACGGACGACAGAATCCGCGTGCCGTCTTCCACAACCGCCGCTGCGGTTTCATCGCAGGAAGATTCGATTCCAAGAACAATCATGGTTGATTCAGACGTTCGAAAAAAACACAACGGCCAGAATCAACATGAAACCATAGATTCTGGCCTGATAAATCTTTAAGCGTTGTTTCGCTATCGGCCCCCTCGACCAGGGGGTGTAACCTTTACCCCTCAGCCGGTGCAGGGTGCTTTTTGCTGTCCCTTGGCGATCCAGGCAAAAATACGCGAAACGATTGTCGTCAGGTGTTTCAACAGTGTCATGGCTTCCATCGATTAAACCCAGCTGATCTGGGTTTTACTTTTCTTCTTTGCTGCAATCTCGCCGATGACAAACGCCTCTTCCTTCATCCCCCTGAGCCGTTCGAGTACATCGTCAGTGGCCCTTTCGGGAACTACCAGCACAAGACCAATGCCATTGTTGAAAGTTCTCAGCATTTCTTTCTGGGAAATATTTCCGGATTTCTGGAGAAATGGAAAAATGGGCGGCACCTCCCAGCTTCCTTTTTTGAGTACCACTTTGCAGGATTTAGGAATGATGCGAACAATATTTTCGACAATGCCTCCTCCGGTGATGTGGGCCAAACCTGAGATCGGGAGGTCCTTGAGCAGTCGCTGTATGGTTTCCGAATAGATCCGTGTCGGTTTAAGCAGTTCTTCACCGATGGTTGTCCCAAGTTCCGGTATACTGGCATTCACATCGAGTTTAAGGGTCTCAAAGCAGATCTTTCGAACCAGTGAGTACCCGTTGCTATGAAGACCGTTGGAGGCAATGCCGACGACCTTGTCGCCCAACTGAATGACCGAGCCATCCACAATTTTGCTGTTGTCCACAATGCCAACGGCAAACCCGGCCAGATCGTACTCATTGTCGCTATAGAAGCCGGGCATTTCGGCTGTTTCTCCACCGATCAGGGAACAGCCGGCTTGTCGGCAGCCTTCACCGATGCCTTGAATCACTGCTGTTGCGATCTTGTTATCCAGTTTTCCCATGGATAAATAGTCCAGAAAGAACAGCGGCTTGGCTCCCTGCACGGCAATATCATTGATACACATGGCCACAAGATCAATTCCAACGGTATCGTGAATCCCCGTCATAAATGCAACTTTTAGCTTTGTACCGACACCGTCTGTGGAACTGACCAGCACCGGACGATCCATGTGGCCTATATTGAGGGAGAACATCCCTCCAAAACCGCCGATGTCCCCCATGACTCCGGAGCGGGGGGTGCTTTTGGCGATTTTCTTGATCTGCTCGACCAAAGCATTGGCCTTGTCGATATCTACGCCTGCTTTCGCGTATGTAAGGGCATCCGCCATTGACATATCTCCACTTCTAAAGTTTCTCTAAAGAAAAAAAAGTAGTCTCAATGGGGTTAAAAGTCAAAACAAAATTTTTTGACATCCGGTACTTACATATTGTAATTACCTTTAATCCGGTCATTTCGTGGAATCCTTTCAGTGAATGGATTCAAAGAAAAGGCCTTGATTATCGGTGCTGAGCCATGGTGATCTCAGTGCACATATCAACGTATTAATAGACCCTCTAACCCATACCGTGGATCTTGACATGACAACGTTTTCTAGACTCGATCGACTACCCCCTTATGTATTCGCCACCGTCAACCAGCTCAAGATGAAAGAACGACGTGCCGGTAAGGACATCATCGACCTGGGCATGGGAAATCCGGACATCGGCACCCCGCAGCATATTGTCGACAAGCTGGTGGAAGCGGCTCAGAAGCCCCATAACCACCGCTATTCGGCATCTGCGGGAATCACCAAGCTGCGTCGGGCCATCACCAGCTGGTACCGGCGGCGCTTTGAGGTGGATCTGGATCCGGAATCTGAAGCGATTGTCACCATCGGCGTGAAGGAGGGGATGTCCCATCTGGTGCTGGTTACCATTCGCCCCGGAGACGTGGTGTTCACGCCCAGCCCGACCTATCCGATTCATCCTTACTCGGCCATCATTTCCGGTGGGGATGTACGAGGCATTCCCATGGGGCCGGATCAGGACTTTTTCGAAAACCTGATTAACGCAACACGTCAGACCTGGCCCAAACCGAAAGTTCTGATCATCTGCTTTCCCCATAACCCCACCACCGAAGTGGTGGATCTCGAATTTTTCGATAAAATCGTGGATTACGCCAAGGAGCACGATATTATGATTATCCACGATTTTGCCTACGCAGACCTGGTGTTTGACGGGTACACAGCGCCGAGTTTCCTCCAAGCTAAAGGGGCAAAGGATGTGGGAGTTGAGTTTTTCTCCCTCTCAAAGAGCTATAGCATGCCCGGTTGGCGCGTGGGGTTCTGTGTGGGTAACCGTGAGATCATCTCAGCTCTGGCACGAATCAAAAGCTACCTGGATTACGGCGTCTTTCAGCCCATACAGATCGCTTCGATCATTGCCCTGAGCGGCAGGGACGAGGAAGATGACAGAAACAACTTCCAGGAACAGCAGGACTGCGTCAAAGAGATCGTGGATACCTACAAATCCCGTAGGGACACCCTGATTACCGGTCTGTCACGGGCCGGCTGGGAGATCGCCCCTCCGAAGGCCACTATGTTCGTGTGGGGAAAAATTCCGGATCAGTATCTGCATATGGGATCGGTTGAGTTTTCCAAGTTCCTGATACGTGAATCTCAGGTTGCGGTCTCTCCGGGCTTGGGTTTCGGGGAATACGGCGACGAATATGTGCGCTTCGCCCTCATCGAAAATGAGATGCGAACCAATCAGGCGGTCCGGGGCATTCGGAAAATACTGTAGGCAAGCCTGATAATGGCTCTCATTCTAATGGAAACAACTACGAAGCCGATATTGGTATTTCAAATGTTCAATGAGCTGAAAGTTGAAAGCTCAAAGCTGAAAGGATTAAAGCTGAAAGAATTTAGAGCTGAAAGCTCGAAGCTGAAAGCTGAAAGGATTAAAGCTGAGAGCTGAAAGCTGAAAGCTGAAAGTTGAAAGAAAAAGACAAACTTAACTGGCCACCCGGCTAAACCGGTGAACGGGCAGAGGGGTCAACCGGTCTTCGCTCCTTTGGAGCTACGACCCGGCAAGCGGGCAGACGGGCCTACGGGCAGACGGGCCAACGGGCTAACGGTATCACCATGAAAAAGATAAACATCGGATTGTTGGGATTCGGCACTGTGGGTACTGGTGTCGCGCGGATACTCCTGGAAGAGCGGGCTATACTTCGCGCTCGCGCGGGGGTCGACCTGCACCTGAAATACGTGGCCGACATCGATCTCACCACAGACCGTGGTGTCACGCTTCCTGACGGTGTGCTCATTGATGATGCCCGACGCGTGATCGATGACCCGGAAGTGGATATCATTCTCGAGATGATCGGCGGCGAGGGTATTGCCAAAGAGTTGATGCTTGCAGCGATACGAAACGGCAAGCATGTGGTGACGGCCAACAAGGCTCTTCTGGCATCCCAGGGAAATGAAATCATTCGGGAAGCCGCTGAAAAAGGGGTCAATCTGGCGTTCGAGGCCAGCACGGGAGGTTGCATGCCCGTGATCAAGACCATCCGGGAATCCCTGGTGGGCAATCGTATCACAGGCATGATGGGAATTCTCAACGGCACCTGCAACTACATCCTGACAAAAATTTCGGATGAGGGCTGCCCGTTCGGGGAAGCCCTTGCCGAGGCCCAGGCCGAAGGCTATGCCGAGGCCGATCCAACTCTGGATGTGGAGGGGTTCGATACCGCCCATAAACTGGCGATTCTAAATTCTCTGGCCTATGGGATGGAGATCAATCTCAAGGACATTTACGTTGAGGGGATTCCCAAAATCACGCCCATGGACATCGAGTTTGCCAGGGAGTTCGGCTACCGGATCAAGCTGTTGGCCATCAGCAAGGATAAGGGGGAGTCCATCGAAGCCCGAATCCATCCAACAATGATTCCATTTGACAATCTTTTGTCCAATGTCAATGGAACGGTCAATGCCATCACATTGTCCTGCAGTGCGGCGGAAGACATTTTATTATACGGTCGCGGCGCCGGGATGATGCCTACGGCTAGCGCTGTCGTCGGCGATATTGTGGACCTTGCCCGGAACATGCTTTCCTGCGCCGGAGTGCGGGTGCCGATGCTCTCCTGCCAGATGGAGAACATAAAAGATATCCCCGTCATGCCGGTGGAGGAGATTAAAACCCATTACTATTTTCGTTTCGAAGCGTTGGATCGACCTGGCGTGCTGTCAAAAATAGCCGGCATCCTCGGGAACCATCAGATCAGTATCAAGTCCGTGCATCAGAAGGGTCGTAAAACCGACGGAGCGGTGCCCATCGTGATGCTGACCCATCAGGCTGTGGAAAAGTCAGTGCGGCAGGCCCTCGCCGAGATTACAGCGCTCGACGTAGTGGCCGACACGCCCATTCTGATTCGGATCGAAGACGATGACGGAGAAGAGTAATCTGATTTTGGAATGCGGAATGCGGATTTTGGAATGTTCAGGAGCTGAAAGGATTAGAGCTGAAAGAATTAAAGCTAAAAGCTAAAAGCTGAAAGTATAAAGCTAAAAGAAAACGAGAACGATAAATGACGTCCCGCTCTGCGGGACCAATGACCCAATGACGCCGCCCATGGGCGGCAAATGGCCTTCTCTCATTGGCCAACGGGCAAACGGGCAAACGGGCAAACGTGAAACCACAATTAACGATGCAACTCCTGCAACGTCTCGACATTCGAGTTCATCACCATGCTGACGTAGAAGGATAGAGAGGAACCTGCATATGCACATTGTCTGTTCGGATCTGGAAGGCGTGTTCACCCCGGAAGTCTGGATCAACGTTGCCGAGCGCACCGGAATCGAAGAACTCAGACTGACTACGAGAGACATTCCCGACTATGATGTATTGATGAAAAAGCGTCTTTCCATCCTCGATGAAAAAGGGCTTAAACTCAAGGATATCACCGATGTCATTGAAACCATGGAGCCACTCGAGGGTGCCAAGGAGTTTCTGGACTGGCTTCGTACTCAGGTGCAGGTGCTCATCCTTTCAGATACCTATGCCGAGTTTGCGAAACCCCTCATGCGGAAGCTCGGCTGGCCGGTTCTTTTTTGCCATGACCTGACCTTGGATGATACCGGGGCCATCGCCGATTATAATCTCAGGATCCGGGACATGAAAAATAAGACCGTACAGGCTATGAAACAGCTCAACTACCACACCATCGGCATGGGTGACTCCTATAACGACATTACCATGCTCAAAGAGGCGGACCGGGGAATCCTGTTCCGACCGCCGAATAATGTGATCGAAGAGTTTCCGGAATTTCCGGTTACCCACACGTATGAAGAACTTAGAGCAACGCTACAACAAATACTATCAACCTGATGCTGAACCAATGAAATCACGCTATCGGGCAAGTCGAGGGGATACTGGAGACTGGATACTGGATGCTGGATGAGCTGAAAGCTGAAAGATTAAAGTTGAAAGCTAATAAAAGAATTTAAAGCTGAAAGCTCGAAGCTGAAAGCTAAAAGATAAAAACAAAAAGATGAAGCCGTGCCACCAGCAAAACCGCTAACCCGGTAACGGGCAGACGGGCCAACGGGCTAACCGGCCAACGGGCAGACGGGCAAACCCTTCGACTCACTTCGTTCGCTCAGGACAAGCGGATAAACGGAGCAACATGATCACACATCGCACCACATGCCGGGTGATTTACGGGGATACCGACCGTATGGGACGGGCGTATTACGGAAACTATCTGCGCTGGTTCGAAATGGGCCGGACCGAGATGTTCCGGGCCATCGGGATGCCCTATCGCAGTATCGAAGATCGAGGGTACTATCTTCCGGTTTCGGAAGTCTTCTGTAAATTTTCCTCCGGTGCCGACTATGACGATATTCTGATTATCGACACACGCCTGGACAATAGTGTGAAAGCCGGAATGAAATTTGACTACCGTGTACTGGCAGAAGACGGCGAGCGGCTTATTGCCCAGGGCTACACCAAGCACGCCTTTGTCAAAGAAGACGGGAAGGTCGTCCGGCCTCCACAATTCTTTAAGGAATATGTAGACAACTATCAAAAGTCTAACGGGTCATGACGTTGAAAAAAAACATATCCCGCTTTAGCCAATGCCGCGTTCTGGTTGTCGGTGATCTGATGATCGACCACTATGTGTGGGGGGACGTGGATCGTATCTCCCCGGAAGCCCCGGTTCAGGTCGTCAATGTCAGAAGTGAAGAGGACACTTTGGGTGGGTGCGGGAATGTGGTGAACAACATCGTGGCGTTAGGCGGCACTGTGGCAGTAGCCGGTGTGGTAGGAACCGGACGCTACGGTCAGCTGCTCATCGAACGACTACAGACACTGGGGGTGGATGCGGAGGGAGTAATCCAGGATCCGGACCGGCCCACGACCCGGAAGACCCGGATTTTTGCCTCCAACCAGCACGTGGTGCGCATCGACCGGGAATCCCGGCATACCGTATCGAAAGACACTTTGGAAAGCCTAGCCGCCGAAGCGGAGAAGAAGATACCCGAGTCGGACGTGGTGCTGATATCCGACTACGGAAAGGGCGTCGTCACCCATGAATTACTGCGGCGGGTCTCCGACAGCGCCCAAAAACACGGGAAAGCTACCATAGCCGACCCCAAAGGGATTGATTTCGCAAAGTATTCGGGTGTCGGCGTTTTGACGCCAAACAAAAAGGAGGCGGGACTGGCCGCGGCCATCGATATTACCGACGACGATACTCTGCATGGGGCAGGTAAAAAATTGCTCGACCGTCTGATGATCGAAAAGTTGCTGATCACTTGCGGCAAGGCGGGGATGGTCCTTTTTGAGCGGGGTGCTCGACCCTACCGGATTTCGGCAAAAGCTCGACAAGTATACGAGGTTTCAGGTGCCGGAGACACGGTCGTGGCTGTTCTCGGGCTTGCGATGGCAACCGGGGCGAATCTGAGAGACGCTGCCGCACTGGCCAATACCGCCGCCGGTGTTGTCGTGGGAAAAGTAGGTACCGCCACCTTGTCCCAAAAGGAGCTGGAGGCTGCCCTGATGCCTTCCGGTGATCGCACCATTGCCAAGCATAAGCAGTTTGAAGATCTGCCGGTGCTGGTCCAAGAGCTTCGTAAAAAAGGAAAGAAAATCGTCCTGACCAATGGCTGCTTCGATCTACTCCACGCTGGGCATGTGATGCTCTTTTCTGCTTCAAAACAGCTCGGTGATGTTCTTATCGTCGCCACCGATGACGACGATTCGGTTCGCGAGTTGAAAGGACCGGGGAGACCGGTGATCCAGGCCCGAGAGCGCGCCAGAATCCTATGTGCCATGGACAGCGTCGATTACGTTGTGATCTTTTCCTCTGAGCGCCTTGAAGAGTTGATCCGCACCATCCAACCGGATGTCCTCACAAAAGGAAGCAATTACGAGTCCGAAAAGGTAGCTGGACGGGAGTTGGTCGAGGAGTTCGGCGGTCACATCGCCCTGGTGCCCATCTCAGAAGATACTTCCTCTACCCGCATAATAAACAATATTCTCAGGAATAAAGATTAGATCCTGGATGCTTTGATTTTGGATTTTGGATTCCGGATTTTGGATTGTTTTGAGCTAAAAGCTGAAAGTTGAAAGGATTGAAGCTGAAAGTTCGAAGCTGAAAGGATTAGAGCTGAAAGTCCGAAGCTGAAAGCTGAAAGATTCGAAGGACAATAAATGGCGTTCCGCGAAGCGGAACCAATGACTCAATGGCGCCGCCAAAGGCGGCAAGTGACATTTTTTCAGGCTAAACGGGCAAACGGGCCCACGGGCAGACGGGCAAACCGACTAACGGGCAGACGGACCCTATGTCTCTTTCCATCAAAAAAACCCCATCCGGGCTGGTATTCAAAATATGGGTTCAGTCCCGATCATCGAGGAATGCAATAGTGGGCCTTCACGGGGACGCCTTGAAGATTAAACTGACGGCCCCGCCCGTGGAAGGGAAGGCCAACAAGGCCTGTATTCAATTTTTGGCCAAGTGTTTAAGCGTTGCCAAATCGGATTTGGAGATCGTTTCAGGTCATTCCGGTCGAACCAAGCAAGTCCGCGTGGCGTCCCCCGGACGGGACACCGCCGCCATAAGCGAAAAGCACCGTCTGGAGCGGGCTCTGCTGGAATTGGCAGGCGAATAACAAATCGATTTTATTTGATATATTTTTTAGTAAAACCAAAACGAAAAATATTGACAATCCATTGTTAGGTTCTTATTATCACTTTTCCTCACTGATGCGGGGTGGAGCAGTCTGGTAGCTCGTCGGGCTCATAACCCGAAGGTCGTAGGTTCGAATCCTGCCCCCGCTACCAAAAATTTCAAGGGGTTGCGGTTCATTCTACCGCAACCCCTTTTTTATTTCCAAGCGATCTAATCGCATACCAAATCCGGAACCGGCCCTCCCGTGAACGATTATTCCGGGATTCTATCGACCCTGACTTTTTTCACGGCGATATATTCGAATGAGGGTGTCGGTTTCGAATCGTTGACCGGATGTGGAGGCTTCGATGCCCCAGGCCTCCAATAAATCGGCGATCTCATTCCAATTTAAACCGCTATCGCGCAGCCGGACAATTTTTTGGTGCACCTCTCGGCGAGCGGCCGGATCCTCCGCCGGAGGTGCTTCTCGATCCTGTACAACATGGGATGGGGTCACCTCCAGAGGGGCCGGTGGTTTCCCAGGCGGCTCACTTTCGGGTAGACGTGAATGTGTTCTTAGTTCATCAAGAATCAGCGAGCTGATGATATCGGAGTAGGATTTCTTTGTAACCTTTTGTTCTAACATTAATATTCTATGCGCCTCGGCATCCAAATAGAGACTTAGGTATACTTTCCCCTCGGCCTTTAGCTTCTCCCGCCGGCGCTTTTGTCTTTCTTTATCTGTCATGGCCATGTTTTGCGGCCCTCATGGTGACTTGTTTACGGATGCCTAACATCTTGTTTGCCGATGAATTTTGAGCACTATCCACGCTCACGGTAGCTTTAGGTTGATTACCTTTATAGCGCGGACACGCTCACGGTACAATCCACAATATGGTAATTGAACAAGCCATTGAAAATACGTACAAATAAATGGGCATACAAACAAAATAGAAAAGCGCCAAGTATTCCCCCTCCCTCCTGCTCCCTCCCGCCAGGGGAGGGAGAACTTATGGTCCTCCCCCTTGATGGGGGAGGCACGGTGGGGGTGATAGAATGGGCAATTTCCGTATCCGGGAATCATACCGCCTGGCGGCAGTGGGTCTCACGGGTGATGAAAAGCAACACCAGAGCCAGGACGATCCAGGCCAGCATCAGGGAGAATCCGGCCTGATAGGCTTCCAGCCCGTACACCCGGACACCTGCCTGCATGTGGCCCTGCCACTTCTGATCGAGCATCCATCCAACCCCCGGTTGAAGCAGCATCGGTCCCGTCATGGTGCCCATGTTGACAACTCCAGAGATGGTCCCTGCCAGATGGCTGGGAACCGACTCCTTGGCGAAGGCGAAACTGATAATCATGCAGCCGGAACTGAACCCGGCGAGGAGAAGCGCTCCGACGAGCAGGTAAAATGGAAGGTCGTTGATAAACAGCGCAACGCCCCATCCCAGCAACATCAAGGCGCATCCGATGATATACAGGCGTTTCCGATTCCCCCACTTGTCCGACAACCATCCGAACAGGGGGCCGGCTACCGCCCATGCTACCAGAACCGCCGAGGTCAGGACGGCAGCATGTGACGTGGACATCTGATAATGGGTGGTCAAAAAGGGAACCCCCCATAGGCCGGAAAATGTCAGCACGCTTCCGACCACGGCACCGGGTATCACAAACAGAAGCGGGGTGTTGCGATATCGAAAGACCTGGAAAATCCCGGCAAGAATCGATGTTCCGGAATCGAAGGCGGTTGACTGCGGCTTTACAACCATGTCGGTGTATCCCTTTTCATGGGGATAATCCCTGACGAAAACCCAAATTGACCCGCCGATACCGAATGTCACAAAAGCCGATACCAGAAGAATACCGCGCCAGCTGAAAGACTCCATCAGGATGCGCAACGGAGGGCCGGCAAATACCGCACCGATAATGCCGAAGCAAAGGGCCACGCCGGACACCATGGCATAGTATCGTGGCGGAAACCAGCTGTTGGCCAGTTTCAATGAACCCACAAATGCAACAGCCACGGAACCGCCGATTAAGAACCGACCCATTCCGGCCCACATGATGTCCGACGATAGGGAGAACATCACGGTGCCGATACCGGCAATCACCGCCCCTGTGCTCAGTAAACGGCGCGGGCCCCACCGGTCGGAAATAATGCCTGTGGGGATTTGCATGGCCACATAGCTGTAGAAGTAATAGGCCGACAGATTCCCAAGGGCAGCGGCATTGATTTGGAACTCTCGCATTAACTCTTCGGTCATGACGGCCGGTGCGACCCTCTGGAAAAACGCCATCAAATAGAACAGGGCGCCAAGGCCCCACATGAGCCAGGATACCCGCAAGGGGGGAGGAGATGTGGTTTGTATGATCATCATAGGGTGTCAATACCTGGCTCAAAAGAGGTCAATGTAGTATTCAAGGTTTCTCCCGGCATCCGCCATGGGACCGTCACGGCCCGGCATCCGACATGGGACCTTCACGGCCCGGCATCCGACATGGGACCGTCACGGCGTATGTGGCGTCCCCACTTGTCTCGGAAAGACAGCTATTCTTTGTATTGGATTTTACTGTTTCAGCTTTCTCCGCATGATCTTTCCCGTGGCGGTCATCGGCAGTTCGGTGACAAATTCGATCTGCCGTGGGTACTCATGGGCGGCCAGTCTGGACTTGACGAAATCCTGAATCTCGCCCGCCAAGGAGGGGCCCGGAGATGAACCCTTTGCCGGCACGATAAACGCTTTTACGATTTCGGTCCGGACCGGATCCGGAATGCCGACCACAGCCACCATGGCCGCCCCGGGGTGTTTCATGATGCAGTCTTCGATTTCCGCCGGCCCCATACGATAGCCGGCGCTGGTAATGACATCGTCAAGACGACCGGAGAACCACACATACCCATCCTCGTCCTGGCGGGCCATATCCCCGGTCTTTAACCAGTCGTTTACGTACTTGGCCTGGGTTGCTTCCTCATTGCGCCAATACTCTAAAAACATGACCGGGTCCGGCCGCTTAATCGCAATTTCACCGACATCCCCCGGCGGAAGCGGGTGTCCCTGTTCATCAACCACCGCCACCATGTGACCCGGAATTGGACGGCCCATTGAACCCGGCCGAATTTCCATGATCTCTGCGCAGCAACCGACGACGAGATTGCACTCGGTCTGTCCGTAAAACTCGTTGATGGTGAGGCCCATGGTTTCCCGGCCCCAATCCAGAAGCTCCTCGCCCAGGGTTTCGCCGCCGCTGCCGATGCTTCGCATGTTAAAGATATGGCGGTTTTTCGGCTCCGGCACCTGCCGCATTAGTTTTAAGGCGGTGGGGGGCATAAAGGCATTTCGTACCCGGTGCTTGGCTATCAGATGGAAGGCTTTCTCAGGATCGAACTTTTTAAAGCGGTGGGCCAGTACCGGGATGCCATGATGCCAACTGGGCAGCAAGACATCGATCAGACCCCCGATCCAAGCCCAGTCGGCAGGGGTCCAGAATAGATCACCGGGCTGGGGAAAAAAGTTTTGGGGGAATTCCACCCCCGGCAGATGCCCCAGTAGTGTTCGATGGGCGTGAAGTGCCCCCTTTGGCGGACCCGTGGTTCCGGATGTATAAATAATCAGAGCCGGGTCTTCGGCACGGGTGCGCACCGGAGAAAAGACCTCGGAGCCGTTTTCGACCAGCGTATCGAAGGCCGACACACCTTCAATAGGCGTATCCCCGGTGACAATAATGGTGCGGAGGGCAGGGAGATCTTCCCGAATTTCAAGAATTTTAGGAAGATTGGCCGGGTCTGTAATGATGCCTCCCGCTTCGCTGTTTTTCAGCCGGAAGGCGAGGGCGTCGGTTCCAAAGAGGGTGAACAAAGGGACGGCAATTGCTCCGAGCTTATACACGGCAATGTGGGCAATGGCGGTTTCCGGCCGCTGTGGGAGCAAAATCGCGAACCGGTCCCCCCGGGTGATGTTAAGAGACGCCAGCGCATTGGCAAACCTGTTGGACAGGCGCTGCATATCTCCAAACGTAAATGTCTCAACCCTGCCGTCTTCCGATTCATAAATGAGCGCCTTTCGAGATGGTTGATCTTTCCACTTGTCGCAGATGTCGACACCGATGTTATAATATTCCGGAATCTGCCATCGAAAGCGCCGGGAAACGTCATTGTAGGTTTTTCCAGGTGTGAGCATGGGGATCCTCCCACTTCAGATTGCTTACGCTATGTCCGGGCTATGCTTTATGAAAAACGGCGGGTCGGTTCAACGCTTAAAATAAACTTAGCCCTTCATAAATCCAATTTCGTGTATATATTAGTTGTTTATACTAAAATAACCAGCTAAACAATTTACTTAAATCAGGACCCGTTACTAAACCACGGCCCGTTTTTGCCATCTTGTGGTTGTTTTGCCTCCGGATGGTCCGTTTCAAGAATAGAGAGGTCGGGTCCTACTATCATCCGCGCAGATTTGCGCCGGGAAAGGATCAATCCATGACAGAGGAAGTGGAAAGCCCGGAACCCTTCGAATTTGTGGTCGGAGAAACCTATGTTAATGAGAAAGGGCCTTTCGAGGTCATGTCCATGAAGCGCGATAAGATGGTCATTAAATGGGAAGATGGGACCGAGCGGGAAACCACCGTTGAAATGCAGCTCCGGATTCAAAATCGACGACGGCACGAGAAGGAGATGCAGGAGAGGAATGCGAGATTAGCGGCCGAGAAGGCCCATCGCACATCCAAAGCAAGAGGGGGCGCATCTTTCGAAGGGTTGCAGTCAAACGATTTCAGAAACAAAATAAGCCGTACGCGGTGGCGCGGTCGGGATATGCTGGGCGGGGCCGTGGCCCTGCGGATCGAGTCAACCCCGTTTCATTTCCAGTCCTGGGCGGCAAGGAATAAAAATGCCATCCAATGGGCGGATTCGGGGTTGTGGAAGAAAAAGCGGAAGGCGCTTCCGGCATGGTTTTTTGGTAACGCCGACGAAACCTCTTTTGTATGGGGTTTTTGCATCGAGCGGTCATCCGGAGAGGATGACTTCACCGCAGGCTGGACGGCATTTCTTGATTGGCTCCAAGTCGAGGAAAATGAACAATGGCTGCAAAAGGCTGCCCTGGAAGAGGGGCTGGAAATCTACGATGCCCGCAAATCATGCTTCAGCGATGTGGTCACAGCCGAAGAAAAGAAGTGGAGCATGAGTGACAGCACCGCTAAACCATTGGATTCCTTGGGCGAATTCATCAACAAGTGCCCAAAAGCCCAGCCCTTGGATCTGGTTATCGGCAAGCGAATTCCCAAGAAAGACGCTATCGCGAGAAAGAAAGAGATCAGCGAAGATATTGCCAATCTGATCAGCCGGCTGATGCCACTATACAAAGCGGCCGCAAACATGGATTAGGAATCGATTTCTAATCCCCAAAAAACGCAACAATCCCTTGCAGGTTTTCTTCCCCTGAATACCTGTTTTGAGCCGTGCACGCGGCGTTTTCGCGGCTCAGGAAAGCTCAACTGCCGCAGACCTGACTTCTCCCGAAGGCGGGGCTGCGGCAGTTCACTCCGTACGATTCATCTTCCCTTAAATGCGGCTTGCGCTTCTGCTTCCAACTGCGCTTCCATCCCCTGATACCGCGGTGAGAAATGAAAGATTGTCAGGCGCCGGACTCCGGCGCGCCGGGCAATACGACCTGCCTGTCCGGCGGTTAAATGGTGCTTCCGACGGGCGATGGCCGCATCCGCTTCAATGAAAGCCGCTTCAATATACAAGTGATCCGCCCCATTTGCCAGATCGACGATGCGATGGACATTCCGTTCGCTATAGCCGACGTCCGTAACGTACGTAATTGTCTGGCCGGGGGTGATCCGGGCGATGGTGTCCGTCAAATCGCCTAGGCGAAAGGTTTTCGGTTCGGACATGTTCCGGCCGTCTACCTTGATTTCATAGGACTCGGGTTGGCCTTCATAAACAGCATCTTTAAACTCGGAGAGCCAGGCACCGGTCGGAAGTCCCATCCGATCGAGCTGGCCGGTGTCGATATTGATATGAAACTGTTCATCCAAAGAGAAGCCCAGACATGGCACCCGGTGATCGAGTATCGCCGCCCGAACCGAAAAGGCCGGTTCCATGAGCAGTCGACCGCTGAAGGGCTCCCCGATGCGGTCGGGGTCTTGCTGGAAGCGGGTTCGGCAAAGAAAGCGGGAGGTCTCCATGTGCGCGGGGGTAACCTCCGTCACCATTATTTCCAGCGGATGGGTGTTGTCTGCGACCAGGTTCCAGGTATACCCGGATAATTTTCCGGCGACGTTATCCGTAAAACCCTCCGGACCAAAGATGTGGAGTGTTGTGTCGCGTCCCAGGGCAACGCGGAGGAGGCGGTCAAAACCGATGAAATGATCCATGTGGGTGTGGGAAACGAACACATGGCTGACCTTGAGCAATTCTCGGTTGGATAATGTGGACAGATCTCCCAGATCGAACAGAAGGGCACGGTTGCGGAATTGAAACGGGATGTAGAGGCCGGGGTCCTCAAAAGGACCGTTGATCAGCCTGGGATGAAACGCGGCTCGCATGCGGTCATGGAAGGAATTTTCGCACCTGCTGATTGATGCAGATGTAAATATCCTCGTCGGATCCGTAAATGTCAACGATGTCCCTATGATTGATGAGTTTCTCGATGACATAGGACGTGACATAAAGGCTGACGACATGGGGTTGTGTCACCAGATTCCGATAGGGGGCGATTTGATAGTCCACATCGAAATCTTCGGCATGGCCCAGTTTGTCGAGACACGTCGTGATCTGCTCTTCCAGTCCATTCTTGTTGGTGGTTTCAACCAGCTCCGTTTCCACAAGTTTTGTGGCAATGGCATTGGAGAGCTGTTCGATGCAATCCTTGATACTATTGATCGCCGTGCGGCGGGCATATTCCCTCGTCGCTTCGATTTTCGAAAGGATACTGCTTTCCCGAGTCGAGGGTCGAAACACTTTTGCCATATTGCGTTACCTTTGCATGTCACAGATGGTTCTTGGAAAAATTTGGGGGCATCATAATCACAAGCGTTGCATAGTTCAAGAAAAATGTGCTCACTTCCCCATCAGCCCCTCAAATGATCTCCACCCACGGCGGGGGACCCGGGGTCCGGCACCATATCCTCGATAACAATCTGCGGTGTTTTCCTGCCATTCCACCGATTCCATTGAAGACGAAAGGCGATCCGGTAGAGTCCTTCCTTTCGAACAGAAAGCGACGGTGGGTTAAACCAGATACCGCCGATGGTACTGCGTGAGGCCGACGACGAGTGGGCCACCGTCATCCGCAGGTGGCGCTGCCCGACGACCTGAAGGGATTGAATTCGGATCCCTCTCGCAGAAAAAACCGGTTCACGATTTCCGGTGCCGAAGGGCTTTAGGAGCTCCAGGGAGTCGATCATTTCCGATGAGATCTGATTCAGGTCCAGTTCCTCCTCGATGATCAGCCGTTCTTCAAAATCGAGGGATCGGGTGCGATGTGCAACGACCTGTTCAAAACCCTCCCTAAGGCTATCAATATTCCCACTCTTTAATTGAAGGCCGGCTGCCATCTTATGGCCGCCAAAGCCTTCCAGAAGCGAACGACAATCATGTAGCCCCTGGTATAGATCAAAACCGGCGACACTCCGCGCGGATCCTTTGCCGATGCCGTCTCTGGTGGTGATCAGGACCACCGGACGGCCGTATTGATTTACCAAGCGGGATGCGACGATACCCAGGACCCCTTCAAGCCAATCGGGGTGGGCCAGGACCAGGGAATTGGACTTCAACAGTTCCGGATTATCCGTCAGCATGGATGCCACCTGGTCGAGGGTGCGCTGTTCGGCAATTCGTCGTTTGCCGTTGAGCCGTTCCAGAAGTTCGGCCAGACGTTTGGTTCTGAGCGGATCTGTTTCCTGTATGAGCCGGACACTGAGCCTGGAATGGGCCATTCTCCCGGCAGCATTCAAGCGGGGTGCGAGTCGGAAGGAAATATCCTCGGCGTCGATTCGATGCGGGGCCACTCCGGACACCGTCATCAAGGCTCGGAGACCCGGGCGGCGACCGGTCTTGAGGACATCCAGTCCGACTCGGGTCAATATCCGGTTTGCGCCCAACAAGGGAACCATGTCCGCAATGGTGCCGAGTGCCACCAGATCACAGTAGTCCCGCAGGACGGGTTTCGGATGTTGTCTCCAGAAACCTTCTTCCCGCAACGTCTTCCGGAGGGAGATCAGCAGACAGAAGGCCACCCCCACACCGGACAGTCCGGCCAGATCCGACGGAGACGCCTCCCGCTGGGGATTGACAACAGCGATTGCCGGAGGCAAATCGCTTTCCAGGAGGTGATGATCGGTGACAATGACATCGATTCCTGCCTGTTGTGCTTCTTGTATGGCATCGTGGCTGGTGGAGCCGCAATCGGCCGTCAGGATCAGATCCGGTTTCCGTTTGAAGGGCATCCGGCGCACCTGAGCCGTGTTCAGGCTGTAGCCCTCCTTACGTCGATGGGGTGTGTATGAAAAGACCCGTGCCCCGGCATACGTTAAAAATTCCTCCAGTAGAGCCGTGGCCGTAACCCCATCCACATCGTAGTCCCCGAAGACGAGGATGTTTTCTTTCCGCCGGATGGCATGAGTCAAGCGTTGGGTGGCTGCCTCCATGCCCTTCATGCCCATCGGGGACGGCAGATCCGCTACCCGGGGATGAAGAAACTTATCAGCTTCCCGGGCATCCGTAATGTTGCGATTAACCAGTATCCGGGCGACCACAGGGTGACAGCCGATACGGTCTGCGAGATGCTGAGCCGATTGTGGATCTGGGTGTATCCTATGCCAAGTCTTTCGCATAACATCCGGCCTATACTGCATATACCGATTGAGCACAACAGGATCGAACGGGGCATGACCCGGAGATTTTATTTTTTAAAAAAAACAGGCTATAGTCTTTGGAACCATCAATTCATGATTACGTTATCATACTGCTGACAGGGTTGTATGAGAGCCCATCGCCGTTATTACAGAGTCGATCGTCGTCAGATCGCTTTTCTACGGTTTATCCTCGAAGCCTATGACGGGCTTGCCGTATTGCAGACCGTGGATCCACATCGGGGAGAGGTGGTGGTGTATATCGCCAGGGGATGCCTGGACGAAGCCGACGGTATCTTGACGGATCTGAAAAAAACCATACACATGGAGCCGATGCAGGCGCCTGGCGATCAGCAGGTGGAAATGATGTGACTTTCCCATGTCAGGCCGCTTTTTCAGCCGGGCTAATTCGCATCAACCCATTTCAATCTATTTCGCAATGAATCAACCCATGAATGCCTTCTATCACATTGAAACCATCGGATGTCAGATGAATGTATACGACTCCGAACGGATGGCCGATCAAATCGAATCCCTCGGTTATCAGAGAGTTGATTCCCAGGAGAACGCGGATCTGGTCATCATGAACACCTGCGCCATCCGGGAAAAAGCGGAGCAGAAGGTGTTCAGTTACCTGGGTCGGCTGGCCCCGTTAAAGCGGCGTCACCCGGAGGTGATCATCGCTGTGGGCGGTTGCGTGGCTCAGCAGGAAGGCGAACGGATTCTGTCGCGGATGCCCCACGTGGATCTCGTGTTCGGCACTCATACGATTCGAAATCTTGCCCAGCATATCGAAACAATACGTAAAAAAAGACGACGCATCGTCGATGTGGCCATGGACGGCGGGGCGATTCTGGAGGCGCCGAAGTCCGCTGGGGCAGCGTTGGAGACACCGACGCGATTTGTCACCATCATGCAGGGGTGCGACAATTACTGCACCTATTGTGTCGTCCCTCATGTTCGCGGTCCGGAAGCAAGCCGGCATCCGGATGACATCCTTGACGAGATTCGGGGTTTGGTCGGGTCGGGAGTCCGTGAGGTGACCCTTCTCGGACAGAATGTCAACAGCTACGGCATCAAAGAGGGCATGTGCTCTTTTGCCGAACTGCTGAAATCCGTGGCCCAAGTGGACGGGCTCCAGCGGATCCGTTTCACCACCTCCCACCCCAAGGATATTTCCGAAGAATTGATCCGCTGTTTCTCGGATCTGGACAAGCTCTGCGGGCACATTCACCTGCCCGTGCAATCCGGATCGGACCGCACCCTGAAGCGGATGAACCGAAAATATACACGGAAGGATTACCTTCACATCATCGATCGCCTGAGAACAACGCGTCCGGATATTGCCATTACCTCCGATTTTATTGTCGGATTTCCCGGTGAGAGCGAAGCGGATTTTCAGGACACCCTGGATCTTATCGATCAGGTTCAGCTGGATGGGATGTTCGCCTTCAAATACTCGGATCGTCCTTCCGCACCCGCGTCCCGGTTTTCTGGAAAGATTTCAGAACCGACCAAAAAGCAGCGGCTGCAAATACTTCTGGAGACGCAGGAAAGGATCACACGGGAAAAGCACCAGGCACTGGTCGGCACCCGCCAGGAGGTCCTTGTTGAAGGCACCAGCAAAGCCACCGACGCCACCCACTTAATGAGCCGTCAGCCGACGGTCCCCTGGACCGGCCGGACATCTCAGAACAAGATCGTTCATTTTCCAGAAGGGAACGGGAACAGCTCCGAGGTTGCCATCACCGTCGGAAAACTGGTATGGGTAACTATTGAGCGGGCTTTTTCCCACTCGCTCTGGGGCCGACCAGTGGAACAGGAGCTCGATATGCCAAGCGCGAAAGGAGATCGCTCTGATGCTGCATAAAGCAAGCATAGCCGGAATGACCATGGATCCTGCGTCCAATACACCAATTATCATCTTGAAAACAGATGAAGATGAACGCACGGTTCCGATCTGGATCGGTCTGCTGGAGGCCACTTCCATTGCTTCGGCGCTTCAAAATATTACCTTCGACCGACCCATGACCCATGATCTATTCAAGAATTTCATCGAGTCCATGGAATTCTCGGTGGAGAAGATTGAGGTGTGTGATCTGAAGGACAACACCTTCTACGCCCGTATCTACTTTGCTTCCGAAGGGGGTGAATTCGATATGGATGCACGACCCAGCGACGCCATCGCGATTGCCCTGCGATTCGAGGCGCCCATCTATGTCGACGACAAGGTCATTGAAAAGTCCAAGCCCGTTGAGGGGCAGGAAGAGCCCCTGGATCAGAGCAAGGAAGCGGAGCAGTGGACCGACTACCTTAAGAATCTCTCTGCCGACGACTTCGGAAAATATAAAGTATAAAAGTAAAATCGATCATCGATTTTACCATCAACAGACATTCCTTTCTTCGCATCATTTCCCAGAATGACGCGCTATTTTCAACGACACCGCCGGGGCCTGTCGCCAAACGGGTGGGATCCATCTTGTCCCATCGCGCTTATCGGACGTAAGCACTTATGGGTTGCGCTTTTCTTGGGATTTCGTTAAAAAAACCAAACCTTTATAGGATGACTCACCAGGGAGCGGATTGTGGATCGATACGGATTTAGGTCCCGCTCCAAGGTCGTGTTTTTTGTATTCAGCCTGTGCACTTTGATACCATAAAAAATTTGGGTGCGGATCGGAACGGTCAGTCGTTTTATCAACACGGGCCAATAATCGGCGCGGGGTTCTTTTTTTAATTGATGCATTCCACAGAAGACCGAGGTTCACCACGTGAATGGGAGGTCCGTGGGGGCACCATTATTATGAGTCTGGTCTTTCCTAGATGTGGGCCTCATTTCTTCAAAAGAGGAGAAACGCGATGAAGAAGTTGGTTCTGGTGATGGCGGTGGCACTGTTCTTCCTAATCGGTTGCTCGGGCATCGGGCCGAAAACCGTACCGCGGGACCGATTCAACTACAACCGGGCCATTTCTACGTCCTGGAAGGAGCAGACCCTGCTGAATGTCGTTAAGATCCGCTATGCAGACATGCCGCTGTTTGTGGAGGTGGCGTCGGTGGTCAGCGGCTATACACTGGAAAGCTCGGCGAACCTCGGCGGGCAGCTGTCATCACCTGATGCGGTCCAGGGGGATTCCCTGAGCCTCGGAGCTGCTGGGAAATACACGGACCGGCCCACCATTACCTATTCCCCGATCACCGGGAAGACCTTCAACGAAAACTTCCTGACGCCGATTCCCCCACGGGCTGTTCTCTTTCTGATTCAGTCCGGGTGGCCGGCGGATCTGATTTTTCCCCTGACAGTCCAGGCCATCAACGGATTCCGTTCCCGGGTGGCAGCCGGCGTCGACCAGCGAACCGGCGATCCCGAGTTCTACCGCATTATCGCCCTGTTCCGGCAAATACAGAAATCCGGGGCGGTGGGCATGCGGATTCTTAAGGAAGACGAGGCCCGACAATCCACGGTCCTGTTTTTTTTCAGGAAGAACATTTCGCCGGAAGATGAAGCCGCACTCAAGGAACTGAGCGGGCTGCTCGGGCTTAAACCCGGCAGCGAAGAAATTACAGTTACCTATGGCCTCATCCAGGGGAGCGATCGGGAGATCGCCATGCTCACCAATTCCATGCTGGATATGATGATAGACCTGGCCACCCAGATCGACGTGCCATTTGAACATGTGGCGGCCGGGTTTACGGTTCCGTCTCTGGCTCCGCCCCGCGATGATGAAGCCGCCGTCGCTCAACTGATTGATATCCAGAGCAGCCCGGAACCGCCGGAGGATGCATTTGTCGCCGTGGAGTACGAGGATCACTGGTTCTGGATCGACAAGGGGGATTTTAAATCCAAGCGCACTTTTGCGGTTCTGATGATCCTGATGTCCTTGTCGGAAACCGGCGGCAAGGAAGGCCTCCCCCTGGTGACAATTCCTGCCGGGTGAGCCGAATTTATGACACCTGCGCCAGAAAAATCACAAGTGTTTATCGTTTCAAGAGGAGAATTCCAACATGAGTGAGTCCGGAAAGTCCGTTCAGAATACATCCGCGGCAGAGAAAGCTGTCGACATTGCCATCCGGCTGAGTGTTCTGGCGTTTGTGATCGTTTTCTGTTTTCTGATCCTCAAACCCTTTATCCCCCTGGTGGTTTGGGGCATTATCCTGGCGGTGGCCCTCTACCCGGTATATGAAGCCGTGAATGCCAAGCTTGGAGATCGAAGAAAACTCACGGCAGTGATCCTGACCATTGCCGCACTTCTGATCATCATACTGCCGGGCATTCATCTTGCCGCATCCAGCGTGGACGGGATAAAGGCAATCAATGACAAACTGAAACATGAGGAGCTCAAAATCCCGCCACCGCCTGACCGGGTCGCGGAGTGGTGGGTCATCGGCAGCGCCGTGCACGGCCTGTGGCAGCAGGCATCGGTTAATCTGGAGGCTACCCTTCAACGCTACCAGCCCCAGGTGACCGCATCGGTTAAATGGCTGTTGTCGACAATGGTGGGTACCCTGCTTGGGGTGCTGATGTTTGCGGTGTCCATCATCATCGCTGGCATCCTCATGGCGACTGCCAGCAGCGGCGAACAGATGACGCGCCGGCTGTTTATCCGGCTGGTCGGTGAGCGGGGGGCGGATTTTGCGGATATATCGGAGCAGACGATCCGAGGGGTCGTCAAAGGGATTCTGGGAGTTGCCGTAATTCAGGCCCTTCTGGCCGGCCTGGGGTTCTGGATCGCGGGAATTCCGGGGGCCGGTGTATGGGCATTTTTGTGCCTGGTTCTGGCCATCGTGCAGATCGGGATCGGCCCTGTGGTGCTGGGGGTTATTATCTATGCCTTTTCGAACATGACCACGCTGCCGGCGGTGATACTGACCATCTACCTGGTTGTCGTAGCTGTGGGTGACGGCCCGTTAAAGGCAATTCTTTTAGGGAGGGGCGCCCCGGTGCCCATGGCGGTGATTTTTCTCGGCGCCATCGGCGGATTTATCTGGATCGGATTTCTGGGGCTATTTTTGGGTGCGGTGATCCTGTCGTTGAGTTACAAGCTCTTTGAGGCGTGGATGGGAAGTAATTCGGATTCCAATATTGAAGAGGAAGACGATAAAGCCAAGAGCAGTGCTGACTACGCGATTTGAACCACCATTGGAATCCCATGACGAATTGGAAGAAAATTCTCCTATCGTGTTCGGTATGGTTGATTGGAATCGTGATGACCGGTTGCGCCATGGTGGGGCCGGACTTTGAAACGCCCGAAGCACCTGTCGCCGATGCGTATCTGCAGCGTGAAGATGACGCCATCTCCGAGGAGCCAGCCGACACCGAAGCCTGGTGGGAGGTGTTCGAAGATCCGATCCTCAACCATCTGGTCCGGATGGCCTACGATCAGAACCTTTCGTTACGGATCGCCGGCCTGCGGGTGCTTGAGGCCAGAGCCCAACTCGGTATCGCAGCCGGCAGACTTTACCCCCAGCAACAAGAGATCAACGCCGAGTACGCATGGGCGACCCGGGAAGGCCCCGGAGCGTTCAGTTCCTACTCTGCCGGATTTGATGTGGCCTGGGAACTGGATTTCTGGGGAAAATTCAGACGCGGTATCCAGTCGGCTGACGCCAATCTGCTGGCCAGAATTGCCAGCTACAACGACGTGCTGGTCACACTGACTGCGGAGGTCGCACGATCCTATATTCTGATCCGGGCGCTGGAGGAACGGATCCGAGTTGCCCGGAAGAACGTCGAACTTCAGGAGCGGTCCCTGCAGATGGTCGAAGCACGATTCAAATTCGGGGCTGTGACCGAGCTTGACGTTCAGCAGGCGAAAACTCTACTCTACAGTACTCAAGCGCTGGTGCCCCAGCTGCAGCTTTCCTTGAACCAGACGCGTCACGCCTTGGCGATCCTGCTGGGGTTGCCCCCTGAGGACATTGCCCCCCTTCTGGGGGATCCCGGATCTCTTCCGAACATACCGACCCAGGTGGCCGTGGGCATGCCGGCCGAATTGCTGCGCCGGCGGCCGGATATCCGGCAGGCGGAACTGCTGGCGGCCTCCCAGGGCGCCCGCATTGGGATTGCCCGGGCGGAAATGCTGCCGAGTTTTTCATTGTTCGGCAATCTGGGCTGGAGCGGGACCGACGCCGCCAACGCCAGCCTGACCGACCCGTCATTTGGCCGCGCCGCCGGTCCGGCATTCAGCTGGCCGATTTTCAATTACGGAAGGCTCCGCAACCAGGTTCGGGTGGAAGATGCCCGATTCGAGCAGGCGCTGATCGGCTACCAGAATACGGTGCTGAATGCCGCCCGGGAAGTCGAAGACGCCATGACCGGGTTTTTCCGTTCCCGACAGGAGGCCGACAACCTCGAGAAAAGCGTCGAGGCGGCGAAACGATCGACCGAAATTTCCATGCTCCAGTACAAAGAAGGGCTGGCGGATTACAATCGGGTTCTGGACTCCAACCGCTCATTGGCCGCCCAGTGGGATCGATATCTTCAAACCCAGGGGAACGTCGCCATCAATCTCATTGCCCTCTACAAGGCTCTGGGCGGTGGATGGGAACTGAGCAGAGGACAAGACTTTGTTCCGGTGGACGTTCGAAACAAGATGGAGCAACGGACGAATTGGGGAAACCTGCTTGAGATATCCAACGAGGCCCAGCTCCCAGAGGTTCCTGAGAAGGGGCTCTGGCGGAACCCGAGTTGGTGATAAATTTGCTGCGCAAATTTATCAGAATTAAGAGATTTTAAAAATGTCTTCCAATCAAAATGACGTGAAATCGGAAGCCCATACAGAAGCACCTGCTGAAGAAACAGCGGAGGGGAAGACTATCGATACGACTGAAGGTCGGGAAGGGAAGAAAAGAAAGCCCGACCCGGTCCGCCGCCTCACCCAGATAGTGCTGATGGCCTGTGTACTGCTCTTTGCCTGGCATTTGCTGTCGGACCGGTTTGTCCCCTACACGAGCCAGGCGACCATCCATGCCTATATTGTTCCCATTACGCCCCAGGTATCCGGGTACGTGACCGAGGTGATGGTTAAAAACAATGAGATCGTCACCATCGGACAGCCGCTACTTCAGATCGACCCTTATTCCTATGAACTGGCGGTAGAGAACGCCGAAGCCGCGCTGGAGCAAGCCGGCCAGGCCCTCGGGGCCGATACCGCCGCCGTGGACTCGGCCCAGGCCTCCCTGATCAACACAAAGGCAAAACTCAAACAGGCTCGGGAGAATTACAATCTGGTTAAGAACGTCTACGATCTGGATCCGGGAGCTGTATCTAAATTCGAGTTGACCAATCGGAAAACGTCAGTTGAAGTGGCGGTCAGTAAAGTGTCGGCTGCTGAAGCCGATCTGGCCAAAGCCAAGGAAAAACTTGGGCGTAAAGGGATGGAGAATGCCAGGATCAAATCGGCACTGGCCGCCCTGGAGCGTGCCCGGCTCAATCTAGAGTGGACAACGATCCGATCCCCCGGCATCGGCGGTATCACGAACCTTCAGATCGATGCGGGACAGTACGCCGGAATCGGACAACCGCTGATGACATTTGTTTCAACCACGGACGTCTGGATACAGGCCGACATGCGCGAAAATAATCTGGGCCACATCAAAGAAGGGGACTCAGCGGAGTTGGTGCTGGATGTGGCGCCGGGTAAGGTGTTTCGAGGCCATGTCACCAGCATCGGTTGGGGGGTAAGCCGGGGTGGAAAGGATACCCTGGGGGCCCTGCCCACCATCGAAACAACCGGCGGCTGGCTCAAAGAGCCGCAGCGATTTCCGGTCATCATCAAATTCTCCGATGAAGCGGCCAAAGGGCTTCGCCGGCCCGGTGGCGGGGCCAGCGTGATTGTCTATACCGGCGGTCATCCGTTTCTGAGTACTCTCGGCCGGTGGTGGATCCGTTTGGTTAGCTATCTCTCGTACATATACTAACCTGAAAATTTCATGAAATTTTCAGGTAGATTGGTTTGCCAGTTCGCCGGTTACCCGGTTCGCCAGTTTGCCGGTTACAAATCATTTCCATTGCCGGTTCAAAACCCATTATGAACAGTGATCTTGTCATTACCGAAGAGGCTCCCGGAACTTGGAGCGGTCTGGATTTAGAAAGTGTGCGGACACTGCGTTTGGCTACAGCCACCACATTGTCTGTCGCCATATCCTACGGGTTCCCCTGGCCGTTGTCCTATATCACACCGGTGTTTGTCTGGGCATTTCTAAAGACACCTACATCCGGTCTCACATTTCAAGGCGGCATCCACACGATCTTCGCCATGATATTCGGTTGTGCCTTTGGATTTGTGCTCAGCCTTACACTCTTAAACTATCCTGTGGTATTTTCTCTGGTGATGGCACTGGTGCTTTTTTTCATCTACTATGCCAATGCCGGTGGCGCCTCCCCGGTGATGGTCATGTTCACGACCATGGGGGTTACCGTAATCCCCATGGTGGCCCTTTCTTCCAAAGAAACAGCTCTAATCGTTGTGCTGGCCCTCATCCTGAACTGCACCGTGGCCGTCGTTGTGTCCTGGTTTACCCAGTCGCTGATTCGAGAACCGCACGATTTAAACACTGTTCAGCCGGCAGGAGATCCTAAAAAGGAGGTCCCCCAGCGCACGAAGTTGATCAATGCAGCCCTCAGCACGATTGCCGTCACCCCGGTGGTTGTCCTTTTCTTTGCGTTCAATGTCAGCGGCCAGATCATCGTCATGGTCTTCATCGCAATTCTTGCCCAGCAGGCCAGCTCCGACATCGGTCGTAAGATGACCAAGGCCATGATCGTTGGGAACACCCTGGGAGGTGTCGCGGCAGTCGTATTCTACTATCTGTTGGTGGCGGCCCCATCGTTCGGATTTCTTTTGGGGCTCACCCTGCTGTCCAGTTTGTTCTTTGCTCGGATCAATTTTGCGGGGCGGAAAGCGTCACCTCTTTTCGCCATGGGTTTTTCAACGCTTCTCATACTCATCGGCGGAAGTACGGCCCCCTATGCCGACGAAGCCGGGGTCGACTTTCTTGTGCGGGTCGGGCAAATCATGACGGCCGGTTTCTACATATGCGTTGCATTCCGAATGCTTGAAAGTATTCAGGCATGGAGGGGAGGAAATCATGAGCAGCGATGACCTTATCCAGCAGATCAACAACCATTTTCCAAACGCCGAACCCGGCAGACTTTTTCTTGCCAAGCAAAACATTCTGCTCGAGGAGACCTATGGATTCACACCGGACAACACCCGGTTTGCTGAAGGCGGGTGTTGTGATGAAATCAACGAACTTGAGCTGGAACTATTGGAGCGATATTGGGGGGAACGGTTTAAATTCGGCGGGTTGGCCGGATATTGTCACGGAGGGCGGAGCGGCCTGGGCGCGGTGTCCCATCACGTGCCGGAAGTGGACGGCCAAAAGAACCTACTACTCCTGGGCGGTCCCCATATCGGATTCCACCGGGGCAGGTGGGGGGAGATCCCTCGCCCCGGGCAACCGGACATCACCACATCATGCGGGTCCCTGTGCGCTGTGTTAGGTGCCGGATATGACACGCTGAGGCATAAAGTCGAAGATCCACTGGATCGCCAGCAACGCGTCATTGAACAGATCATGCTGCCGTTTCTCGAACAATACAAGAAGACCGAAAACCTTCCGGAGGTGATTGCCGCGACTCATTTTCTCATGAAGATAATAGATGATGATCTGTTCTCCATTGTTACGGACCTGGCCAAGACCTTCGACGGGCAGATAGCCGTCATCACCGGCGTGACCGTTAATACCGTGGAGGGCAATTTCTTCTCCCTCTCTCGTTTCGAGGTCCTGTCCTAAACTCCCGGTATAGGATTAATAGAGGAATTCGACCCTTGCGATATATTCGAAAGAGGATTTACCCATGTTTCTCAATCCCTTGTTGCTGATCGCTATCGGATTAACCCTGACTGTTGCCGTATGGGGAATTGTCGACACCGCCGGGTTAACGCAACTGGCAACCGACCATGTCCGTCTCGTATTTCGGAGCAGAGGCTGGTTCGTGATGTTGACGGCCACTACTCTGCTACTGACCTGCGGCTGGCTGGCTGTTTCGAGGTACGGTCGAATCCGCCTGGGCAAGGACGACGACCAGCCGGAGTTTTCAACGATGAGCTGGTTGACGATGATGTTTGCCGCCGGGATGGGGGTTGGGCTTCTCTTTTTCGGGGCGGCCGAACCGATCACGCATTATCTGTTTTTAGTGAGTCAGGAGTATGAGCCGCGGCAATCGGCCACTTGGGCATTGTTCATCACTCATTTCCATTGGGGCCTTCACGCCTGGGCCATCTATGGCCTCACGGGGCTCGTCATCGCCTATTTCGGATTTCGAAAGGATGCTCCCCAATTGATCAGCGCCCCCATCAAAACTGTTTTTTCAATATTCTGGTTCGGGATCTTCGGGGGAATGGGGTTCTTTCAGGGTGGCGCTGAGAAGCTGGACCCGTCGGTGGTCGCATCGAACATCAACCAAACGACGTTTCTGCTGCTCGACACACTACCCTTATCCGCGCTGACGACAGTAGCAACAATCATAGCGGCATTTCTCTTCATTGTGACCAGCGTGGTCAGTGCCGCTTATGTTTTGGCTATGTTTTCCACCGGCGGGGACCAGAACCCGAGCGTGAAGATCAAACTGATATGGGGAGCCCTCCTGGGCCTGCTGGGACTGTCCATGATCCTGTCCGACAGCGTTTCAGCCGTTCGCCAAATTATTGCCCTGAGCGCCGGACCGTTTGTATTTATTGTCATGCTGCTGATGGTTTGCCTACTAAAATCCCTCAAAAAGGAAGCCGAGTGATCTCATGGCGAGTTTAGTAGAAAGTCTGCTGTCCGTCGAAACGCTCATGAACGTAATGGTATTTGTCTTTATCGGCCTGATGGTCTGGCTTTATTTCAAAGAGTCGAGCGAAGACGACTCCGAAGAGAAACCGGATTAGTATGGCCCATCTCAAGATAGGAATTCATAATGGAACATGAAAGCCACATATCCTACAGTCGGCACGAGCATACATAAGCCCATGAACATGAGGACCGGATTGAGTTCTCCTGTTATTGAATTTCGTGCCGCCATCATCGCGCTGCCGACCACCGTGCACAAGGATGCCGCAAGGAGTCCGACAAGACCGAGAACAGCCGGGATAGAAAATTCTCTGTGCACGAGCAAAGACGCTATGGTGCCGAGGATAAAGTTCACGCCGCAATAAGTCCAGGCCGTGATCATCAGCCGCTCCTTGCGTATCCTGTCGTCTTTGGCCTCATCGCTCAGGGTGAGTGCGTCATACCGCGGTCTGTACTTTTGTTTGACCTGTTGCTCCAGAAATCCGAAACACAAAATGCTATACCCCCATAGGATTGCATCGGGAAGCAGGGGGATTTGGATGATAGCATCCAGACTACTTCTCATTGAATCCCAAAACAGCACACCTGAGAAATAACAGATCAGCCGAACCGACCACACCATGTATTCCGACCAGAAGTAATCCCATCTGTTCCTATCGGAGCTGGGCTTCGCCATAGATTTACTTTGTTCTTTGGAGGATATCCAATGTTGTTGGAGCCGTTGCATGGTTCTTGAATCTGAAATCAAACGGTGAATTTACCGTTTTCATATATCGTCTTTTTCTTGCCGGATGTCAGCAGAGCGGTCACCCGCTTCTTTCCGGTATTGACGAGGTCCCAGTGCAGTGCCGAGTCATTGAGGCCGAGTTCCTGCTTCCGCTCCGGTGTCAGATCGTCCGGATCCCCGGCATAGGTGTTAGCGTACGAAGATCCCAGCGCAATATGACTGTTGCCGAAACGGCCGCCATAATTCTCGTCAAAGAGCGTGTTGGCCATGAACCGGTTTATTTTCGAAAAGCGAACATCGGTCAGGGAAAACTCTCCGACTCTGGACGCTCCTTTGTCCATTTTTAGCTGTGATTTTAGAAACGACTCTCCCTGGCGGGCAGTGGCCTTCCAGACCCTGCCGTTTCGAAATTCAAGGCGGACCCCGGCGATCCGGTTTCCGCTCCGAAAGGAGGGCTGGTCGGCAAAAAGGACACCCTCCGTTCCACGCCAATCCGGAGATATGAAAATTTCGAAACTGGGTATGTTTCGACCGGAAATCCCGACCCAGCGCCGTTTTTGACCCGGTGTGACCACCAGGTCAATGTCTTTGGATTCGATGTGAAATCGGTCCACCGAAAGTCGAATCAGCTTCGCCTTGATCCGTTGGGCACGTTTCCAAACCTCCTGCCATTGTGCCACCGGGTCTCGACGATTTAAAAAGCAGGCGCGTACGATCTGGTCTTCATATGCTTTCATGCTCAACCCGGCATGCCGTGCCAGCGCCCGGGTCGGAAACACGCAAATCGTCCAGCTCAGATCCCCCCGGCTTTCCCGATCCTGCATGATATCCCTCAGGCGCTTGTAAACCGATGCGGCTTTTCCGATTTTCTTGGGATCGGTGCGGCTCAAGTGGGTCAGCGAGTCGGGTGCATAAATTAGAATGCTGCCATTGGCATTGCGGAACAATTCTTCTTCTCCGGGTGGCAGGAACGTGATCTGCCGGTTCGTCGATTTTTCGAAAAACGCCACCTCCATGGCCGATGTCGATCGCATGCGGGCGACCGGATGCATGCCCAGCTCCAGAAGTCGTCCATACACCTGTTCGGCCAGCGGTAGGCCGGCAAGATCGTATCGGATCAGTACAATATCGCCCTTCTTGTATCGGCTCTTTCTGGCCTTTCGAAGTCCCCAGAGCAGCACTTCGGTGTACCGTTCCAAATGACGCTTTGTGAGCATATGTCGTTCTCCTCTACCGTAAAACCGAGTGTCTATGTTTATTTGTGTAATTTTATAAAAGAACTATTAAAAATCCGAATTTCGAATATCGAATTTCGAAACAAACTCCAAAAAGATAATGAAAAAATATAGATACCCGAGGCCCAACCCTATGCCGGATCGGGGTCGGAATCGCTATCGGAATCGGAATCGATAAATGATGTCACCCTTGGCGTCGATAGCGATACCGAACCCGATACCGATACCGATGGCCTCACACCAGGTGTTCGTGTTCAGAACGGATCCAGGTGAGAAACTCGCTAATGATCATCCTCTTTGAGAAACAACTGATGATACTCCGTATCGGACAGGTATTTCCTCATCAGCCGGTTCATGAGATGAAATAACGTTTCCAGTTCGTCATCACTCAATCGCGGAATGAGTTTCTCAACGAGGGTGTCATCGGAAAACTTCTGCAAGTACACAATGAGGGTGCTTTCGTTCGTCTTCCGGTCCAATCCAAACCCGATCAGGTCGTCATAGGTTTCTACAAACTCGTGGGAATGCTGCGCCATAGCTCGCCTCTGTAGTGAATGTTTCCTTCGGACCACAACCCACAACACACCGGAGTATGATCCTTATTTAAAAATCACGCGCATCATGATACACGCAAGCTACCAAATAAAATCGTGCGACGATTTTATAAAGGGAATAATCGAATTTAGAGAAGAATCTTCACCGGGTCAATACGATTACTATGAGAATCGGTACGCAACCATCCTTTGGGTACATGGACACCCACGACCACCTTCAGGTCCGTTATGGAAAATGGGCCTCCAGGCGGGAGACATGTCGGGGCGCCATCGTAATTCTTGGGGGCCGAACCGAGTTCATGGAAAAATACGTGGAGAGCATCGGCGATCTCCAGGACAGAGGATTTGATGTCACTAGCTTGGACTGGCGAGGCCAGGGGTTGTCGAAGCGACAGTTGGGTGACCGGCTCAAAGGATTCGTCGCGACCTATGAGGACTATCTTCTCGATCTCCATCGGCTGATGGAACTGCACGTCCTTCCCGGAGGATACTCCCACCTGGGGATACTCGGCCATTCCATGGGGGGCCACATCGCGCTGCGATATCTCCACGACCATCCGGATGTGTTTCAATCCGCCGTCCTGGTGTCGCCCATGTTTGATATTCTCTCCCCATCCAGTGTAAATAAAACGGTACGGTGGATGACCTGGTTTGCCGTTCATGCGGGGCTGGGTGGGCGATATGCCGTCGGAACCCACCGGTATCGGGCACCTGAAGAGAACTTTCATGGGAATCGACTCACATCGGATCCTCGGCGGTTTCAGGTCGCCCGTCAGGCAATTTCAGAAAATCCGGATCTGGCTGTGGGCGGAGTCACCTACGGGTGGCTATCGGCAACCTTTCGATCCATTGATCTGTTACATGCCTCCGGTTTTCTGGAATCGGTAGCCACTCCGAGCCATATCCTATGTGCGGAGCAGGACCGCATCGTCTCGGTCGAGGCTCAATACGAGATTTGCCGGCGTATGAAAAACTGTCAGTTAACCGTGATTCCAGGCGCACGACACGAGATACTGATGGAGCGCGATCCCATCCGAAACGCATTCTGGGAAGTGTTCGACGAACATATGGATCGGTGGGTTACGAGTTAACCAAAGATCGAACCGGGACGGAATGTTTCCCATAACGATGACACTTTTAATGCCGGGATAGGAGTGTAACGGAATGACAAACACAATCAAGGAAGAGCCGGATTCGGAATCCAGACCGTATGAAGAGTATAGCGAGAAGACAGGTTACCCTGTTGTCAAAAAGCCCCGAAAAAAATTTAAGATGGAATCGTTGAGCGCTTTCGAAGTGCCGTGGGCTTGGGTATGTGTCACTTGCCTGTTGTTGGCCCTCATCCTGGTGATCATTTTCCCGGTATTCCAGGAAAAGCAGAAAGCCCAAGCTATCCTTGCTCTGGAGAAGCGTGTTGCCGGTCTGGAACGAAGACTGGATCAGTACCCGGGAGAATCGATTCTCATTCAGCGCATGGATACGCTGGAGACGGGCATTAATGAACTGCGTCAGCGATTGATACGACAGGAAAGAAAACTCTCCGACGGCCTCGAGCGGATCAACACAGATCGCATGCCGAACCAAACGGAACCATTGCCCAAGAAAGAAAAAGTGAACACCAGGCAAGCAACGGAAACCCGTTATCACGAGGTGGCGCCCGGTGAAACCCTTTTTCGGATCAGTCGGCGCTACGATGTGAGTGTCGATGACCTGCGACGATGGAACGGGCTGTCGGATCGCAGCTTAATCCACCCGGGTCAGAAACTGATCGTTTCCGCTCCTTGAAATGGCTGATGGCCCTCCCGTAGTGAGATTTATCCGCCCCTGGCGGATTTATCTGCCTCTGGCAGATTTACACCCCACAGGCGTGTTCGGTGTTAGATGGGAGTTTGAAACCAATTCTATTCAGTCTGCGAGACTTACCGTAACAATCGCATGATAGGGAATAATGGATAGTTTGCCGAGTCTGTTTGCGAGGATCATTTCATAACCGGCATCGCTGCGCTCTAACTGGAGCACCTTGCCTTCAACCGTTTTGCCGTTTGAAAGCTCGATCCGAATTTCAACGTTCTCGGTAATCAGGTACTGAAAATTCAGTTTTTGGGTGCCGGTGATTTCGAGGCCCCAACGGACCGCATCGCGATACGCGTCGTTCGTTCTCCGGAGCCTTTCTACCACGATTTCAAGCAGGTTCATAAATACTTTGATACCCGCCTGTGGTTGATTCAGTATAAATTCGTCGAAAACGGCACGTTGGAGAGAGAACAGTTCGCTGTCATCTTCGGCGATGGCCGAAGCCGATCGTTCGCCGCGGTCCATGAAGCTGAATTCCCCGAAGATCATGCCGGGTCTGGCAAGGACCAATTTCTTGTTCACGTCGGCGGTGATCTCTTTGACCAGGGATACCAGACCGGTCTTGACGATGTACAGAACATCGCCGGAATCCCCTTCCTGGAAGACGAATTCTCCCTTGTTGAAGCGCTGCTCTTCGAACTGATCCATGAACACACGGATCTCTTCTTCATCCATGTGCATCGTGAGAAGGTTCTTTATGGGGCGTTCAGTTGTCGACATCGTTGATCCTCCTCTCTTGCGCAATCTTCAGGTTATGATGCGTCCATGTGCATGCATATCCCGATCATGAACACATAAAGCAATGTTTCGTGGAGTAGGTCACTGCCTTGTTCGACTGAACGGTCGGTTTCAGGTTGCCGATTGAATGCGGATATGCCAGGGCTCAAATCGGACACCCAACAGATTGTCTCTGGTGTAGCGGAGTCGTATGTACCCGAGGTCTTGCAGCTGGTGAAATACTTTTGTGCTGGCAAATCGGTTGGTGAAATTCAGAGCCCCGAAGCCGACCTGTCCGACATCAAAATCTCCGATAGCATGATAGGAGTATCCAGGTGGTGCCAGGGACCGGGACGCCAGAGAAAGGTTTCCGTGGCTTCGATAGGCTTTTCTCAGGAACAGGAGAAATTGTTTCATCACGCTCCGGATTCCCGAGGTCAGGATGACCTCCCGGCCGATCGCCTTGCGAATGTTGTTATACACTTCCCGGGATTGTCCTTTGTACAAATAATTGCCGGTCCCGGGAATCTTTACCACGTCTCTTCGTTTAATATGTTCGGTCAGCCGGTTGACGGGTTTTACGCCGAAAAAGCCATACTGTGACGCATCGGCGTAAAAGAGTTTTTCCAAAAACTCGATTTCGGCTTTTGAGAACCGGCCGACCCGTTTGTAGCCTCTGGCCATGCGGATCGCATGGTCGAAACTGATAAGATGGAAATTACCGTAGCCCACCAGTCTCTGAATCCGTAGAAGTCGTTCGAGAGATGATTTGAGCAGGAGGACTTGTGCCGGGCTCAGATACATGTCAGACCGGTGGGGTTCATCGAAGCGACGCATCTTGTAGATGTAATCCCGGATGTTCGTCTCCGATTTTCGCAACGCCTGCCTGCCAGACTGTGTCATAATTATGTACCAATTACTACTGAATAACCGTATCGATAGGTGATATATAGGTTGTAAAATCAAGGAGAACGATATGGCATTCCGATACGGCCAAGACCGAAAGCAATTGGCCCT